>Ga0209070_100450_pt1 | contig 24331 bp, 28 predicted proteins | sample SynthPrep_5_END__FD_187205 | JGI IMG/M metagenome (GOLD analysis project Ga0209070, IMG submission 187205) | Synthetic microbial communities from Ohio, USA - SynthPrep_5_END_DS10_MetaG (SPAdes) (version 2) | ecosystem: Engineered > Bioreactor > Aerobic > Activated sludge | place: USA: Ohio... | reverse complement strand
TTACCAGACAAACCTTTGCCATCACGTAATGCCTGAATGGCTGCTTGTATATCGAAAGTTGGGTTGGTCATGTGTCATCTCGTTTTCGCTTAGTTTAATGAAATGACACAGAATTTTGAACACTACCAGTGAAGAGCGTTGCCCTTTTCAAGACGCACCTACTAAATAATTACTCACCTTTGTCAATCAGTGTAGCTGGGGCCAAACTGTGTCACGCTCGTATATAAGACGGCGTGACTTTAACAACGTTTGTGCTGCTCCAGAGCATCATTGCCCGTCAACAGATAGCTCACTGCTCAGAAACCGGAAGTAAAAGTTACCAAGCCAACTCGTGAGCTTTGCCGCATAGGTAGCTGATAGTTTTTGACGTATTGAAGAAACATCAAGCCATAAGCTTGCGCCGCGCAGCCAGCAGTAACCCAAAAGCCAGTGTGAAGAAACTAAACGTGCCACCACTGCTGCCACTATCGCTCCCTGAGCCACCATCGCTACCACCAGTACCAGGAGAGACTTCATCGTCAGTAATAGTCACGGTCGCAGTTGTCGCGCCAGAGGTTAACCCCTCGGTGACAGGAGCAATATCTACGGCAAAAGTGCGTGAGCCCTGGTAGGTACTGTTGTTTGTAATATTCACTGTTACGGTGGCTGACTCTTGGCCATCAGCAAAGGTTAGAATTGTATCTATCGCAGTAAAGTCTGTACCGGCAATTGCGGTTTGATTACGGGTAGTCACGGATACGACTGCTTCACCATCCATACCATTGGTGCGGTTAATGGTCAGCGTTACGCTGCCAGCATTTTCAGCGACTGTATAGGCACTTTGTGCCAATGAAACATTTCCAACCACGGGCAAGTCCGTTGACTGAATATTTACCTGCATTTGTTCTGTTGATACTGAACCTGCAGTGGCATACATCATTTTCACAGCAAACTGCGTATCGGTATGTTTGCCATCGCGCTCTAGCGCTGTAAATTCTACATCCGCGTAAGCTTCACCAGTGGCGAATGTGGCTTCCTTCCAACCGAAGTGAAAATCACGTAATTCCCACGCGGTATTATCAATGGCCATTAAGTTTACCGACACAGGCTGTGATAAATCGCCGGTGCGCTGTAAGCGCAAGGTGTGCTTACCAGACCCGGAATCAACAATCATGCTGTCCTGCGTAAACTCAACATTGCTACTTACTGCGACTTTATCTGCTACAGATGCTAATAAAGGAGCATTAGTGCGAACCGCATCTGAGTTGTCGGCGACCCCGGTAATACCGCAAGCTTCACCTTGAACCTCTATTGCAGGATCTGAGAAAAACAGGTGTACATCACCAGATGCCATTACGGTCTGCTTTTTCAAACTTGAGTCAGGAGACAGCTCGCCACAGAAGTGCGCTTGATGGCCTTTTCCGTCAACATCTTCATTAGGATGATTGGCGCCTAAAACGTGGCCGACTTCGTGGATAGTAACGCTACCGTATTGCTCAAGGTACTTATCAATATTCCATTGGTCATCACCACTGGCAATCATGCCTGCCATATTGGTTGCGTAATCGTCATACGTGACAGAGCCGCTAAAAAATCCGCCTAATCCGACGATGTTCGAACCGCTATCGCGCCCTGTACGCAAATAGTGAAAAGTGTCAGCTCCACTTTGACTGAACAATCTATATGCATCTTGATAAACCGGTGTGTTGCAGAACTCCGGCGCGAAGTCTAACCAATCGCCGGTAGTACATTGTGCTATTTCACCGAATTCATCATAAAGTGCATCCGTATTACCAAGCTCTGGCAATTCAACATCCAGCAGATGAATGTACGCTACGCGATACCGGGCATTGATGTTGTTCGTCTCAAAAGCGGCGTTAACCTTATCGAACTGCTCCTGTACGCGGTTATGCATAAATTGGGCGCCATTCTCGATAGGCCTATTGTTATCATCGAACCGAAGTGGCTGAGATAAATCCTCAATATATGACGGATGAACGTACACTATTACATCGATAAAATTATCAGCTGCGGCCTGAAAGTTCGTCGTACGAACTGCACCATCAGCAAAAGGCGCAGCTTTTTTTGCGATAGCGGCACTAAAACGCTTCTGGCCTAGTTGGTTGATAATCGGATTGGTCAATTCATCATGACCGCAGCTTGCTACATGGACATGCGACTGAGCAAATACAGTCATTGATGTTGCTGCCAGAATGCCTGCAGCCAATGCATTTTTCTTGAGGTTGTACATGTTCAACACGCCCGCCATTATCTAATAGGTTCTTTGCGTCTACAGTTTTTCAACTGAAGCCTTAGACACAAATCTAAGCAATGCTTAGATTATAAGCAAGCAGAAATTTACCTAAAAGGGCTAACCGTAGTTTCATCCAGAGATTGTAAGCAATATTACATTGAAGGTGTTCACATTGATGGACCATTTGGACGGTGTTTGCCGTACGAGGCAATCATCGCAGCCAGTCCATCTTCTTCGCAATAGAAATACGCCGTTGGCATTTTGAGAATTTTTGCTAATTGTCGAACAAAATTATAATCCGGTGTATGGACAGCGTTTTCGTACTGACTCATTCTGGCGCTGGCGACATGTTCATCTAAGCCCGCTGCGATCCCCAGACTTTCCTGAGTCATTTTTGCAGCGAGCCTGGCAGCTTTCAAGCGCTTGGGTAATGGCAAACTAGATTTTGCGGACATCGTGGCACCTGAACTAAATTGGTGCCTAAGATTCTCTTAGAAATGACAACTTTCTTTGTTAAGTAATACTTAGGTTGTGTATGCTCTTTTTGAAGCTATTTCTCCATTGGCGAACTTAAAGCAGAGTTCAGCTTATTGGATAACTTTAAGTACAAAGATAAGTGGTGGGTTATCGATATTGGCGGTAATAACTTATAAGAAGGCTGGCCTTTATCGAGTTCAGACACAACCGGATTTACGTTAAGCACATTATCACTCACAAAGAGTATGACGTGCTTTGTAAAAAGTACCGATAACAGGAGGCTCAACGAATGTTAGCTACAGCAGAAGTCACTAAAATGGCGGGTTCCATTACCGCCCAGCTGCCGATACTGGCGGGTATCAGCACGGCTGCAGAGCATCAGCAGGCGCTGGCCTTAATGGAGCAGCTGCTTGAACAGTACGACGATAACCTAATCATCATTGAAGCGCTTAGCAATGCGATTACACGCTATGAAAAGGGATCACTGCGGTTTGAGGTGTTTAGCAGCAGGCAGGACGATTTAGACCCCGCCGTGGCGACGCTGAGAGTCCTGATGGAACAACACAATCTTAATACCACGGATTTTGAAAATGAGATTGGTAAAAAAAGCATGGTATCGCAGGTGCTGGCAGGCAAAAAAAAATTAACCAGAGAACACATAGCTAATCTGGCCAGCCGCTTCGACGTCAGCCCAGTATTATTTTTTTAACAGTGTAGTGGCTCATATCTTATCTGACAGTTTAGCCGAGAGGTTCCAATCTAACCCGACAGTCAGTTATGAGCGAAAAGCAGAGATTCAGCACCTCAACACAATCCGCATGCGAATGACCGCTTTTACCGCAAAACCGGACATGAAGCCCGGTTTATTTAAAACGAAATTATCGGTCTATAGGGCTAATTGTCCCTGATGAATGTTGACCGATGACATGTGTATATATTTGAGTTGTCTTCAAATCCGTATGCCCTAACAGCTCTTGAACTGTACGAATGTCTGTTCCCGCTTTTAAAAGCTGCGTTGCGAAAGAGTGCCTGAATGTGTGTGCGGTAACGTGTTTCTGAACACCTGACCGTATAATACCATTCCATCTTAAAGTTTGTTCAGTACAGCCCACTCTCTAGAGCACATCTTGATCACTCGATGGGTATCGCTGATAAAGCTGTTCCAGTCAATGCCGACCGCTCCAATTTCAACTTCACCATGCTTTCTAATGCCAAGCCGCAGCATGGTCAATGTCCGGTTAAAATCGATTTTAGTGCAAGAGCCGCAGAGCCGCGCGATGCGATTAAAGGGCAAATCGCTCGGATTTACTTTTACATGCACGACCGTTATGACCTCAACATGTCTCGCCAACAACAGCAGCTTTTAATGGCTTGGGATAAGCAGTTTCCCGTTACCGAGTGGGAGCGCGAGCGAGATAGACGCATTGCAAAACGTATGGGGCATTCAAATCCCTTTGTAACCGGAGAGCGCACCTGGTCTCTTGGGCATAAAAACCGCGCTGAGGGTGTGGTAACCCAGCTGCTATCAAGGCAAACACAGCAAACCCATGCACCCATTGAGATAAAAACATCTTTTAAAACAGATTGTTGCTCCATAGCACCGATTCCTTTTTGTGCAACGTAATTAAAAAGTTAAATTATAGTGATTAATTTATGCATTAAAAGAGGCGAAAGCAAGAAATGGTGTCAGGGTAACTATCTAATAACAAATGCGGGAAGGTAATGCTTACTAGATTCTGCAACCAGCAACGTTATACTTACTCTCAAATAAGGGCTTGGAGCTAGCTATGACTGAACCAACTACTTATCCCGGTAACGAGCAAGGCTACAAAGGCTATCACGCCGACTGGCCGCAAACCGTACGTGAGTTGGCAGGATGCTGGCAGGAGTTACCGCAGCAGGAAGAACTGCGTGCAGGGCAAGGCAAAGATATACCGCGAGAGTCGCTTTGATTTTTGGGCTAAATCCTTTAAATAGCGTTCCTACTTTGCCTGCTTACCATTGCAATAAAACCTCTTTGTGAATAATTTTGCTACTGCGCCGGGTTGACCAAAAACCCCGCTTAACGCCCTTGCTGGCGCTGCTGCAACCGGCCAGAATAGCGCCATCTTGCAGTTGAGGTGGTTATGGTTAATCTGGCGTTGCTGGGCGCGTTTATTCCGACGTTTTTGTTTGTTTCGGTTACCCCGGGCATGTGCATGACACTGGCGATGACGTTGGGCATGAGCCAGGGCGTGCGCCGTACGCTGTGGATGATGTGGGGCGAAATGCTCGGCGTGGCGTTGGTGGCAATACTGGCGGTGTGCGGTGTGGCGGCGATAATGCTGCAGTTTCCGGCTTTTTTTCAGGGTTTTAAAGTTGCCGGTGCGGTATATCTCACTTACATAGGCCTGCAAATGTGGCGTGCTAAAGGCAAACTGGCGTTGCCGCAACCAGGCGAGCTGCCTGCCAGGCTGGCGCGGCGTACTTTATTTAGCCAGGGTTTTATTACGGCAGTGTCTAACCCCAAAGGCTGGGCGTTTCATATGGCGCTGCTGCCGCCCTTTATCGATAGCCAGCTGGCATTCTGGCCGCAGTTGCTGGTGTTAGTGGCAATTATTCTGTTGCTGGAATTTGGCTCTATGTTGCTGTACGCCAGTGGCGGCAAAGCTTTGGCGCTGTTTTTTAGTAAAACTAACCGGGTGCAGTATTTAAACCGCATCGGCGCCAGCCTGATGTTTGGCGTGGCGCTGTGGATGTTACTTGGCTAATACCGCATAGCACCGCGGTGAGTTTAACCGACGTCACGCCAGTTTAAGCCTGATGCTAAAGCGGGTAGAGCGCGCATCTGATTCGACGCTTAACTGGCCCTGATGAGCTTCGACTATGGCTTTGGTAATGGCTAGGCCCAAACCCGAGCCTTCTATCTGGCGTTGGCGCGAGGCGTCAGCACGATAGAAGCGATCGAATAAAAACGGCAAATGCTGTGGCGGGATCGGCTGGCCCGGGTTTTCTACCGTGATGGTGGTGCTGTCGGCTGCTGCGGTGGTGCTGACGGTAATGGTTTCGCCGGGCGGGGTATACCTAAGCGCATTGGATAATAAATTGGTCAGGGCGTGGCGCAGCAAGGTGCGATCTGCCTGCACAATAATATTGGCACCGTGATAGCTAAGGCCAACCTGACTTTCTGCCGCCCAGGCTTCGAAAAAGTTGAAAATTGCGGCCACTTCCTGCTTTAGCTCCAGCGGCTGCTTTTGCAGTGTTAACAGGCCATTGTCACTTTTGGCCAGCCACAGCATATCGCTAATCATTTTATTCAGCCGCTCCAGCTCTTCCAGATTGGAGAACAGCAGATTCTGGTACTCGTCGGCGCTGCGCGCGCGCGATAAGCTGACCTGCGTTTGCGTGATCATATTGGTCAGCGGCGTGCGCAGCTCGTGGGCGATGTCGGCACTAAAGTGCGACAGCTTGGTAAACCCCTGCTCCAGCCGATCTAACATCAGATTAAAAGACTGCACCATGTGGCGCAGTTCGGTCGGGACCTCGCCCGGGGACAAGCGAATATCCAGTTTACTGGTTTGAATATCACGCATTTGTTCGCTAAGGCCTCTGAGTGGATTCAACCCCTGATGCACCGCCAGCCAGGCCGCCAGCAAGGTGAGCAGTGCAGAGCCGAGTAAAATCAGCCCCAGGCTGCGCTGTAACTGCGCCAAGAAATGGGTATGAAAACTGATATCAATAGCAGCAATTACCTTATAGTGCTGATCTGCCGTGGTCAGGCGGCTGAACACACCGCGATAGGCTTTGCCGTCCAGCTGCCAGTGGTGGATGGTTTTGGCATTGTAGTCGGCGCTGGCCGGGGTGTTGGCAGCCAGCAGGCTTAAGTCAACGTCGGCATTGCGGTACAGTAAGCGGTTTTGGCTATCCATCACCTGATAGTAAACACCGTGATGGCCCGATACCGCTTTGGCCAGCGTCTGTGCCGGCTGTTGCTGGCCGTCCTGAGCGGTAGTCAGCGTGTGCTCAACCGCGTGCAGGATCACGGCTAATTCGTCGGCGTCCTGCTCGATAAAGTGATGTTCGACTGAGCTGAGCAGTAATTGCTGCACGAAGAACAGGCAAATCGAAATGGTTAGCGCGACAAAAAGTACCACGCGAACGGTGATCGAGAGAGGGCGTTTGCCAGCTTTATGCATCAGTTTGCTCATCGTCCAGTTTATAGCCCATACCGCGCACGGTGTGGATCAGTTTTGCCGCAAAGCCATCATCAATTTTGGCGCGCAAGCGGCGGATAGCTACATCGATAACATTGGTGTCGCTGTCAAAATTCATATCCCACACCTGCGAGGCGATAAGCGAGCGTGGCAGTACTTCGCCGCGGCGGCGCATCAGCAGCTCAAGCAAGCTAAATTCCTGATTACTCAATGTTATTTTGGCGCCGCTGCGGCTGGCTTTACGCTTGGCGATATCCAGTTGTAAATCGGCGACCTGCAATAATTCTGACTGCGGTACGGCCTGACCACGCCGTAGCAGGGTTCTGACCCGGGCCAGCACTTCAGAGAAAGCAAAGGGTTTGATCAGGTAGTCGTCGGCGCCAAGCTCCAGGCCTTTTACCCGGTCGTCGACACTGTCGCGGGCCGACAGAAACAGTACCGGCGTGTGGTTATGGTTTTCTCTTAGCGCCTGCACAATGCGTAAGCCGCTGACGTCCGGCAGCATCACATCCAGCATGATTAAATCGAAATCTTCTGTCATCGCCAGATGATGGCCATCCAGGCCATTTCTGACCAGTGACACCTGAAAACCGGCTTCGCTCAGGCCTTGCTTCAGATAGTCGCCGGTTTTTTGTTCATCTTCCACAATCAGCAAACGCATCTTGTCATCTCCAAACATAGCTTTGGCAGTATTAGGCCATAAACCGCCAAACAGCAACATGACAGCAAGATTACAACTTTGTCATGTTCATGTCATGCTGCTGACAGTTTCGTCCTCTACACTGCTACGCATATAGAGAGTATTGGAGGTTGCAGATGATAAAGGCTAACACCATGATGCCGGTATCGGTTTCACGGCGCCGGTTTGTGCAGGGGCTGGCGGTGGGCGGCGTGCTGGCCACTTTTCCGCATATCGTCAGGGCGGGTAGCGCCTTTAAAGATAATGCCTTTACCGGCTATGCCACTGAGCTCAGCGGTAACGTGATTGATTTAACCATCGGCGAAGCGCTGGTAAATTTTACCGGCGTGGTCCGTAAAGCCACCACCATCAATGGTTCGATACCGGCACCGACCTTACGCTTGCGCGAAGGCGATGAGGTCACCATACGGGTAACCAATACCTTGTCGGTGCCCAGCTCAATTCACTGGCACGGTATTATTTTACCCTACCAGATGGACGGCGTACCCGGCATGAGCTTCAGAGGCATTATGCCCGGCGAAACCTTTGTCTATCGTTTTACGTTAAAGCAAAGCGGCACGTACTGGTATCACTCGCACAGTGGCTTTCAGGAAATGACCGGCATGTATGGCGCGCTGATCATTGAACCCAAAGCGCAGGATGTAATTGCCGCCGATCGCGAATATGTGGTGCAGCTGTCAGACTGGACCGATGAAGATCCACATACGGTGTTTCGCAAATTAAAAGTGCAAAGTGATTTGTACAATTTTAATCAGCCAACAGTGCAGGACATGCTGCGCGATATCACTGACAGAGGGCTGGACGCGGCGCTGGCAAAACGGCAGATGTGGCAGCAAATGCGCATGAATCCAACCGATTTAGCGGATTTGTCAGCCGCTGTCTTAACCTTCTTAATGAATGGCAGCACACCGCTGGCCAACTGGCGCGGTTTATTTAAGCGCGGTGAGCGCGTGCGGCTGCGGTTTATCAATGGCTCCAGCAACAGCTTTTTTGATGTGCGTATTCCCGAGCTGAAAATGACCGTGGTGCAGGCTGACGGCCAGAATGTGCACCCGGTGACGGTGGATGAATTCCGCTTTGGCCCGGGCGAAACCTATGATGTTATCGTGTCGCCACAAGCGGATGCATACACCATTTTCGCCCAGAGTATGGACCGCAGTGGCTATGCCCGCGGTACCCTGGCCGTGGCCGAGGGCTTGCACGCCCCGGTGCCGGCACTGGATCCGGTGGAGTGGCTGACGATGGCTGACATGATGGGTAATATGAACCATGGCGCAAGCGACAGCCACAGCCACGGCCACAGCGCGATGGCGCACGGCAATGGCGCGGAAGATCATAGCCAGCATGGTGCTATGGCTATCGATCACAGTCAGCATGGCCCGGCGGTGCCTTATGCCAAAGCCAGTTCAACTGTGCGTCATGCCAGCACCGAGTATGGCCCGTCGGTGGATATGCGGGTGGATATGCCAAGAACCAACCTGGACGATCCGGGCATTGGTTTGCGCAATACCGGGCGGCGCGCGCTGACCCTGGCCGATTTACATTCGCTGGACGGTATTATTGAGCCGGGCGGCCCGGAGGCGGAAATTGAGCTGCATCTGACCGGCAATATGGAGCGCTACACCTGGTCATTCGATGGCTTAGAGTTCAGTAAAAGCACACCGGTGCATATGAAGCACAATCAGCGTATCCGGGTGATCTTGCAAAACGACACCATGATGACCCACCCGATGCATTTGCACGGTATGTGGAGTGATCTGGAAAGTGACAACGGTGCCGTACAGGTACGCCGCCATACCATTCCGGTGCAACCGGCGCAGCGCATCAGCTTTTTAACCACGCCGCATGATGTCGGGCGCTGGGCCTGGCATTGTCATTTATTGTTCCATATGGATGCGGGTATGTTCAGAGAAGTGGTGGTGTCATGAAAACAGCCAACGTAACGCTAACCTTGTCGCTGCTGGCGCTGGCCTGTACTGTGGCGCTCAGCCCTGGCGTGGCAGCGCAGAACGCCACTGAGAAACCGCCGGTACCAACGCACAGTGGCATGGACCACAGCAAAATGGACCACGGCAAAATGGATCATAGCAAGATGAACCACGCTGAGCAGGCGGTTGACCATAGCCAGACGAACCCTAGTGACATGGATCACAGTCAGATGGATCATAGCGGCATGGACCACAGTAAAATGGGCCACGCTGAGCAGGCCGTAGACCATAGCCAGATGGACCACAGCGAAGTGGACCATAGCAAAATGGATCATACCGAGATGAACCATAGTGAAATGACCCATGCTGAGCAGGCCGTGGATCACAGCAGTATGGATCACAGCACGATGAACCATGCCGATATGCAGATGCAAGGCGGTAAGGCGCCGGCTAATGCCCGCGATCCACATGCCTACTCCAACGGCTACACCCTGACTGACGGGCCCTATGGCATGGCCGATTCACGCCATTTAAAGCACGGCGTTGAACATCCACAGTGGTCCGTGCTGGGCGATCGGCTGGAATACAATGCCGACAGTGAAGCTGGCGAACTGGAGCTGCAAGCCTGGTATGGTACGACCTATGATCGGTTGGTGCTGAAAACCGAAGCTGAAGTCAGTGACGGCAAGCTGGAAGAGAGCAGCACCGAGCTGTTATGGAGCCACGCGATAGCAGCCTATTGGGATGGTCAGCTTGGGCTGCGCCTGGATCAGGTTGCCGATGGCACCAACCGGCAGTGGTTAGCATTGGGTGTGCAGGGTTTGGCGCCGTACTGGTTTGAAGTGGATGTCACGGCTTATCTGGGCACTGGTGGTCGCACCGCGTTAAGTGCCGAAGCGGAATATGAGCTGCTGTTAACGCAGCGCCTGATCCTGCAGGCCCGGGCGGAGCTGACAGCCTATGGCAAAGACGATGAGGTCAATCAGCTGGGTAAAGGCCTGTCTTCACTGGGGGCAGGGCTTCGGCTGCGCTATGAATTCTCCCGCCAGTTCGCACCCTATGTCGGGGTAGAGTGGCATAACAAATATGGTAACACGGCAGATTTTGCCCGCCTGCAGGATGCATCGACAGCAGAAACATCCTGGGTTGCCGGTGTGCGTTTCTGGTTTTAATAGATCAGAGTTTTAATAAATAAGGTGATCAACATGAAAAAATTAATCCCGCTGCTTACTCTGCTCTGTTTGGCGTTTGCCGGGCCTGTGCTGGCGCATGTTAAACAAAGCGGCTCGGTGCCGGCGGATAACGCCATGCTAATGCAGGCACCGGATGTACTCAGTATCAGCTTTAGTGGCCCGATCCGGCTGACGAAAGTCACGCTGTTGCACGATAACGGTAACACTGTCGATTTTGGCTTTACGCCCACCGCTGTCGCCACGCAGTTTAGCTGGCCGTTGCCAGTGCTGGAGATCGGTAGTTATCAGGTTAACTGGGTAGGTTTGGGCGAAGACGGTCATAAAATGAAAGGTGATTTCAGTTTTATGCTCCACGCCGGCGCTGACGCCGGGGTGAAAGCTGATAGCGCGCACGCGCATCAGCACTAGATGGCTTGAGATTGGCGATGTTTAGCGATACCTGGGTATTAGCCTTATTCGCCCACAAGCTGCTGAGTTATTTAGCGGTTAGCGGCAGTATTGGTGCGGCGTTTTTGCTGCAGTTGCCGGCGCTGGCTCAGCCACCGTCTGATAGCCTTGCCTTTCGGCTGTGGTTAAAACGCCTTGTACTGGGGTGGTCGGCCGCAGGTATGGTGCTGGCGTTACTGTATCTGCCGCTGCAGGCTGGTGCGCTGGCCGAAACAGGCGTAGCTGGCATGGCCGACAGGCTGATGCTACAGATGGTTTGGCAATCGGCAATGCGCACCCAGCTGCTTTTATGGTTATGCGGTTATGCAGCGCTGTGGCTTTGGGCCCGGCGCGTTAAACACAGCGGCAACACGGTGAGCATTGCGCTTGTTAGCCTGGCTGCGTTTTTGCTGGCCGGCAGTTTCAGCCAAACCGGCCATGTGGCCAGTTTGGCAGGCCTGTGGCAGCTGTTACTGACGCTGCATGTGCTGACAATAGCGGCCTGGGTAGGCTCCTTGCTGCCGCTGTGGCAAAGCTGTTACCGCTTGGCACCAGACAGGCTGCTGGCGCTGATGCAGCAGTTTGGCCAGGTTGCGCTCTACCTGCTGGTACTGCTTATCAGCTGTGGCGTGTTGATTTTACTGCAACTGCTCGACTCGCCCAGTGCACTGTTTGTCACCGACTATGGCCGCTTAATGTTGTTTAAGTTGATGTTGGTAGCGGCCATGTTACTGCTGGCTGCCTGGCACAAATTTAGTCTGGTCAAAGCGCTGGCGCAACATCAGAACAGCCGCTTGCTGGCAAGGTCAATTTTTATCGAAATGCTGTTAGCGCTATTGGTACTGGTAACCAGCAGCAGCTTTACCACTGTGGTGGGCTTAGTACAATAAGCCCGCTTTATTCTAATAATTACAACAGGATACCTATTATGTTAAGCAAAAAAATCCGGGCCTTATCTGTGATCACCTTATGGATGGCGTTGATGTCATCCGCTGGCGTGCTGGCACATGGCAATGAAAAGCATGATACGCCAGCGTTATTTGTTGGCGAAAACTCTGCCGCGGCGCAGACGGTAAAAGCGTTTCATCAGGTGTTACGCGCTGGCGATGCCAAAGCGGTGCGCGCCATGCTGGCAGATGACGTGCTGATTGTCGAAGGTAATGGCGTAGAGCGCTCCGCTGAAGAGTATGCCAGTCATCATATGCTGGCAGATATGAAATTTATGGCGGCGGTAAAGGTAGAAGCGCTGGAGCATCAGACCAAGGTGCTGGGCAAGGTGGCCTATTCGGTTAGCCGTAGCCAACTGACTGGCGACTATAAAGGCAAGCCGGTTGACGTTATCAGTAAAGAAACGCTGGTGCTGGTAGATACAGGCGCCGGTTGGAAGATCGTGCATGTGCACTGGTCGCACTAAGACAACAGCAGGAGATCACTATGAAGCTAACTCTGGCAGCGGTTGTGTTGGTAGCTACTGCGTTACTGGCCGGCTGTAAAGACGCCGGCCCGGCTAAACCGGAAACTACAGCTGTGCCCGACAGTGCAGCAGCACTAACCCTCACGGTATACAAAACGCCAAGCTGCGGTTGCTGTAAAAAGTGGGTATCGCACCTTGAACAGCAGGGAGTGGTTGCACAGACGAAAGACTATGATGATCTAAGCGGCATAAAAGAGCGCTATGGCATCACGCCACAGTATTATTCCTGTCACACCGCCGTATCGGAGCAGGGCTATGCCTTTGAAGGCCATATCCCTGCTAAATACATCCGGAAATTTCTTGCTGAGTCGCACCCGGATGCAATTGGCCTGAGTGTACCGGGAATGCCGCTCGGATCACCGGGCATGGAAGTAGAAGACCGCTTTATGCCGTACGACATTTTGTTACTACACAAAGATGGCAGCGCCAGCGTCTACGCGCACATCAGCGATGCTTCGATGCAGTAGCCAATAATAGGCGCTTCAAAAAAACACCACTTTAAAAGTGGTGTTTTTTTATTGAAGCACGATAATGTCAGTTGGGTTTCGCCAGTTGCTGCAAAATATGACAATGCGGACTACCGTCGCCCCGGCAGCTGTCCGCCAGCTCCGTCATCACCTGCTGCATATGCTGCAGCTCGGCAATTTTGCTGGTAATTTCATTCAGGTGTTGCTGAGCCAGCTGTTTTACCGCTCGGCTTTCGCGCCGTGGGTCTTGCCATAATTCCAGCAGCGACTGGATATCGTGTAACGAAAACCCCAGGCTGCGCGCCTGACGAATAAAACGTAGCTGGTTAATTTGCTCACTGTTGTAAAGCCGGTAACCTGCATCAGTACGTGGCGATCTTCTAAGCAAACCGGATTGCTCATAGTGCCGGATCATTTTGGCGCTTAAGCCACTCGCTTTTGCCGCATCACCAATGGTTAGTAAGGTCGCCATATATCGCTCCTTATTTAAAAGACATGCGTTGCAAACGCAGGGCATTGGTTACCACCAGCACACTGCTACACGCCATTGCTGCTCCGGCCAATACAGGGTTTAAAAAACCCATCGCTGCAAGCGGTATACCGATGGTATTAAAGGCAAAGGCCCAGAACAGATTTTGCTGAATATTGCGGTAGGTTGCACTTGCCAATAGCAGAGCTGTCGCTACCAGTTCCGGATCGCCACGCATCAGCGTAAATGCAGACGCACTTACAGCAACATCGGTACCTGTTGCCATCGCGATACCTAAATCAGCCTGAGCCAAAGCGGGGGCATCATTAATGCCATCGCCCACCATCGCCACTTTATAACCCTGCTGCTGATAGGCCGCTACGGCTTCAGCTTTACCCTGCGGCAGCACTTCGGCGTCAAAATTGTCCAGCCCCAGCTCTTTGGCGACATACTCGGCGCTAGCCGTTGAATCACCCGTTAACATAGCAACCTGAATACCGGCAGCTTGTAATTTATGTACCGCATTTTTTGCCTGGGCTTTGGCTTTATCAGCAAAACACAGCAAACCGAGTAATGTCGTGCCCTGATCAGTTTTTTCTGCCAACCAGGATACCGAAGCGCCCGGTACTGCGATAAGGTCTTGCGGTAATGTCAGCCCCATCTCCCGCATCCAGCTACCCGAGCCCAGCATTACCGCACGGCCTTTGACGTTAGCTTTCACGCCTTTTCCGGCCACTACAGCAAAATCCGATACTGCCAATAAATCGACATTGTGGTTGATAGCATAGCTAACAATGGCTTTGGCCAGTGGGTGTTCGCTGTACTGTGACAACGCATACGCCAATGCGGCCAGCTCGGTTTCATTGTTAAGCGCGTTCAGCTGCGTTAATACCGGCTTGCCTTCGGTGAGAGTGCCGGTTTTATCAAATACGACATAATCAATTTTTGTCGCTTGCTCCAGCGCGACAGCATCTTTTACCAAAATACCCTGGCGCGCCGCTGTGCCGGTACCGGCCATAATGGCCGCTGGAGTGGCCAGACCCAAAGCACAGGGACAGGCAATAACCAATACCGCTACGGCATTAAGAATACCTTGCTGCCAATCGGCAAACGCCAGGCCCCAAATCAGCACGGTGGCTAAGGCGACCAGCAGTACTACCGGTACAAAGATACTGCTTATCTTATCCACCAGGGCTTGTACTGGTGCTTTCGCGCCCTGAGCCTGCTCTACCAAGCGGATAATTTTTGACAAGGTGGATTCTGCACCTAAGGCGCTGGCCTCAAACTCGAGCCGGCCATCGAGATTAACCGAACCGCCCGTCACTTTATCGCCAGAGGTTTTATGCAGCGGCACACTTTCGCCGCTGATTAGTGCCTCATCCACGTGGCTGCTGCCCTCTGTCACTATGCCGTCGGCCGGTATCCGTTCTCCTGGCAGCACCTGAATGCGATCACCTTTAACCAGCTCAGCCGCTGCAATACTGTGCCAACTATTATTGCGCCAGACCCTCGCTGATGTCGGTTTTAAGTTTTCCAGCGCTTGCAGCGCATCGGTAGTACGCCGCTTGGCGCGTTTCTCCAGCAACTTACCCAGCAGCACCAGGGTTAATACTGCCGCGCCACTTTCAAAGTACAGGTGTGGTGCGCCATGATGCCCATCAAAGCTGTACCACAGATAGAGCGATAAACCATAAGCGGCACTAGTACCAATTGACACCAGCAAATCCATATTGCCGGTGCCCGCTTTAAGTGCATGCCAGCCGGCTTTGTAAAAGCGGGCGCCGAAATAGAACTGTACCGGTGTGGCCAAAAGCCATTGCCATAGCGGCGGTAACATCCAGTCGGCACCGAACAGCATGCCAACCATTGGCAAAACTAATGGCAGGGTAAGTAAGGCAGCACCGATCACTGGCCAGCTGTCGCGCTGATAAAAACGTAGTGGTTGAGCTGGGGAGTTTTGAGCCTCAGGTGAAGCCTGGCTGAGAACCAGCTCATAACCAGCATCGGCAACGGCCTGTTTCAGGGCGCTGTCTTCTGTGGTGGGTAACAGGGTCAGGCTTACCTGCTCTGTGGCCAGGTTTACTGAAGCGCTTAGCACACCAGACACCTTTAACAGGCTCTTTTCCACCCGGCCGGCGCAAGACGCACAGGTCATACCCTTTACCGCATATTGCCGGTTAACCGTTTCTAGTTCATAGCCAGCACTGGTTACCGCCGCACTAAGCTCAGCAAAGCGGGCATCGCCTGCTACCGTTGCCATGTCTGTCGCCAGGTTGACGCTGGCTGAGGTCACGCCGGCCACAGCGCGCAGTGCATTTTCAATCCGATTCGCGCAGGACGCACAGGTCATGCCCTTTATTGCAAGTTGTATTGTTGCTGCCATATCCGTAACTCCAGGTTGAGAAATGTTATCAGGCATAACAAGGTTAAACCTTACCATTATGGCAAGGTCAAACAACTTTCAAAAAAAGGCTATTCGGATTAAATGGTTGATGGGGTGCTCTTGCCCCACCTACTCGGTACCACCCTCAGATGGTTGATAGATCGACCCCGTAGTTGAGCTCCTCTGCGAAGTCCGGTAGTCCGTAACCGATGGTTTTATTGTAGAACGGAGAGACCTTCGCAGTGGGTGCCTTCTTTTTGTGCTTCGTGGTGTAGAGCATTCGTGCCCGCATCACCTCGAAGGAGTAACCACGCCCTTCACGGTTCTTGTCTTTGGCCAGTCGGTTGATCGACTCCGTGTAAGCGTTGGTGACGGGCATGTCCGTCTCGAAGTAGGTCATGATCTCTTCGCGCCATTTGCCCACAGCCCTGACCAGATCGCTCCAGACTTCCTTCTGGCCTTTCGGAATGGTGGCTATCCACTCGTCCAGGGCGGCTTCTGACTGGGGCCGTGTGATGGCGTCCCAGATGCCATAGAAGCGTTCCTTGTGCTCGTAGGCGGCCAGCAGTTGCGGGAATGCGCCTGTCCAGGTCTCCATGATCAGCCGTTCCCGATCTGAAACTTCGTGAGCGCGTTTCAGCAGGATCTTCCGGTCGCCCTTGAGGGTTCGGCTCTGGGAGGGTTTCAGCTCCTTTCTGAGGCCCTTGCGCACCTTCTCCAGGGCATCGTTGGCCATGCGTACCACATGGAACTTATCGACCACGATGCGGGCCTGTGGCAGCAAGGCCTTGACCGCTGCCCGGTAGGGGTTCCACATGTCCATGCTGACGATCTCGACCTTCTGGCGGTCTTTCAGCTTCATCAGGTAGTTGGTCACCACGTCCTGACGGCGGGTAGCCAGCAGGTCGAGCAGGGTTCGCTCCTCGATGTTGGTCAGGATGCAGCGGTAGCGCTTGTTCAGGTACAGCTCGTCGATGCCCAGAATGCGGGGCGTCTCGAAGCGGTGCCAGCGCCCCAAGAACTCGGCGCGGGCGTTGAAGATGTCGCGTACCGTCTTCTCGTCCAGACCTGTCTGTGCCGCCACGAAGGTGTAGGGGTGGTTGAAGGATTCCTTCTCCACGTATTCATGCAGCCGCAGCGTCATACGGAAGCCGTCCACCATCTCCGGTAGCTGGGGCCTGAAGGTTGTCTTGCAGGCCCGGCAGGTGTACCGGCGGCGGACCACCCAGAGGGTGACCCGCTTGCCGTGGATGGGCAGATCACGATAGGGAACATCACGCTTGCCGAACCGCACGAACTCACCCTGCACTCCGCATTCTTCGCAGGCAATGGGATCGGGCGCGTCCACTTGGAAGTGCATGTCGTCGTCGGTGGTTTTGCAGCCCAGTACTTGGTATTGCGGCAGGTGAAGGATGTTGTCGGGAAGTTCGGTCATGGTGTTGTATAGGCGAAGGTTTCAGTCAGATCCATCCGACTCGGCATTGGTGTTTGTTTTTTTACCCAAAAAGCTGCCGGAAACGAAAAGTAAGGCACCGAGGACAATTGCAATATCAGCCAGGTTGAAGGCCGGCCAATGCCAGTCTCGCCAATAGAAATCAAAGGAATCCACAACATAGCCACGAAAGACCCGGTCAATCAGGTTGCCCATGGCGCCACCGAGGATAAGACTGTAAGCGATGGCTTCTCCTTTATGACGATTTTCAAGGATCAGCTTGATCAGAAAAATCGAGACCGCCACCGCGATCCCGATAAAAAAGTAGCGCTGCCAGCCTCCACCATTCGCAAAAAGACTGAATGCGGCACCGGTGTTCCTTAGGTGCACCCAGTTAAAGAACGGGGTCACCGAAACAGACTCGCCATAGGCCATTGATTGCTGCACCAGCCACTTTACAGCTTGATCAGACGTTGCCAGCAGGCCCGATATGGACAACAGGGCGTACGGCGAGAGCTTTTTGCCAATAATGAGCATTATTTAACCCTTGAGCGCCAGAATGCGCCTCGCACCGTTAAGCACGACGAGCCCCGCGATGGTGCCGATAATTAGATCCGGATAATTGGAACCGGTCCACACGACCAGGGCGCCGGCGGTGATGACCCCCAGGTTGATCACCACGTCGTTGGCCGAGAATATCCAGCTTGCCTTCATGTGCGCCCCGCCCTCCCGATGTTTGGATATGAGCAGCAGACAACTGGTATTGGCAATCAATGCGACGAATGCGATAGCCATCATCACCAGCGATTCAGGCTCACTACCGAATACAAAGCGTCTCACCACCTCTATGAGTACGCCCACAGCCAAGATCAGTTGCAGTACACCAGCAACATGCGCGGCACGTAGCTGCATTCTCACGCTATGTCCAACCGCATAAAGTGCGAGCCCGTACACGGCCGCATCGGCGAAATTGTCCAGGGACTCTCCAATCAGGCCGGTGGACTGGGCGATCAGGCCGGCTGTCATTTCCACTACGAAAAGGAGCGCATTGATGCCGAGCAACCAGCGCAGAGTCCCGGATTCTTGCGTGGCAGAGGCTGCCGAGAACTCGGCCGCCTTGATGGTCTCCGGATCGGCAGCGACGCTTTCCTGAAGCGAGGCGCCTAGCTCCAAGGTCTTCAGCTTCGCGGTGACGGGCTCGACCTCACCGTCATGCACGACCTTCAACCGGCGGTTCGACAAGTCGAAGGACAGTGCCCGAATCCCCTCAACGCCGTTCAGGGCCAGGCGAATCATGCGCTCTTCTGATGGACAGTCCATCTTCGGCACGGCATAAACACTGACCCATTCCCCCGACGCATCGGAGGAGGCCTGCATATCGGTATCCGCCGCAGGCCTTGCATGGTCGCCACAGGGGCCTCCGCAGTTTTTACTCATGATATGACTCCACTTGAATGTGATCGGGTTTTCATTTAAAACTATATAGTCGCTATAAGGTCAATAGCGTAGAGAATCCGTTGCGGAGGAACCCGATGCGTATTGGTCAGTTGGCACAGTCAGTAGGGGTAGATACACAGACGATCCGCTTCTACGAACGGCAGGGCTTGTTGCCGCCGCCTGGTCGGCAGGAGAACGGTTACCGTGTCTATACCGAGAAACACGTTGAGCGGCTGGCCTTTATTCGTCGCTGCCGCATCCTGGATCTGTCACTGGCAGAAATTCACGAACTAAAGCGCTATCAGGACGACCCTCATCAGTCCTGTACCGCTGTCAATGCCTTGCTCGATGATCACATCTCTCATGTGCGCTCGCAGATAACCGCTCTACAGGCGCTTGAGAAACAACTCGTTTCACTAAGAGCGCGTTGCAACGATGACCGGGAAGTTAAGGCGTGTGGGGTTCTTGCTGGAATTAGCGAGGGAAGCATGCATCAGCAGTAGGTTGGAGTGCCAACCAGATAATCCGATGAGATGCCGGTTTGCCTCACTCTCATGCAAAGGTAAGATCAACCATTTAATCCGTATACCCCAAAAAAATTTAAAATAGCGGCTTGACTGTACCACAGTGGCAAGCATTAGCTTGTGTCATGAACACAACACAGGAGAGAAACACCATGAAATTCCATATCGCTGACATGACATGTGGCCACTGCGTTAGCATGGTCACCAAAGCCATCCTCACAGCAGATGGTGATGCAAAAATACAGACTAACCTGACCGACAAAACGCTGCAACTCAGCACGGAACTGAGCTCTGCAGAGGTAATGGAGGTCTTAACAGAGGCGGGATATCCGGCGACAGAAGTCAAAGCCAGCTGCTGTAATCCGGCGAACACCTGCCACAGCGCCTAACGAAAAAGCCACCTTAAGGTGGTGCTAAATCCCAGCTGTTTGAGGAGTTTATAAATAGCGTTGTGGTGGTACTCCACACCAAACTCGGTTTTGATGTAGTGAAGAATTTTCTCGCCGGTCAGTCTGCCACCTTGCTCACTTTGGCTATGCGATTCAATAAACTCGCCTAATTGCTTTTGCTGTTGTGCGCTGAGATAAGGAATCCGCCCCTTTGCTTTGCGGGCTTCAAGACCATCCAAGCCCGCTTCAAGGTAACTTGACACCCAGTTATTGACGCTGGTGCGGCTGACCTTCTATTGATTAGCGACTTGTGTGCGGTTTTTACATTCAAGGAATTGCGCGATCGCGAGTAAACGCATGCGTTTACGCGCATTTTTCTCCGCTCGGGAGAGCTTGAGGAGTTCTTCAGCGGTTTGATTCATAAAGCTAAGCGAGTGATTATTCGAAACCTGCAATTAGAACAGAAAACTAGACGGAATGGTATAACAGCGCTCCTTAATTTCTTTGTTAGGGACGTCCAATGCAAGTGATGGCGGCAAACATATCCATCCACTGGATGCTTACACCTGACAGATGATGGGAATATAAATTGCCACTTAAAATCAGAAATTGCGTAAGGGTATTTTCGAGCGAGCCCTGGCGGGAGACTTGTTTTACCCTCACCTTCGCAAAGATCCTTTTCATGAAGATCACGAACCTTTTCAATATGCAATTTAAGGGGTTCAACAAGCTTTTCAGGTAACATCGTGACTCGATCTTTACCGCCTTTGCCACGAAATACATACAGTATCTCTGCAACACCAAAAAAGCGGTAAGTTGTCAGTTTGTATAACAAGGCGCTATTGTCGCCGCATGCGCGGCTGGGACGGCTTACGCTGCGCTTCAGCCGCCCCAAAGCTTTGCGTTCTGCTAACACCTAAAAGCGGACTTTACAGCCTTAAAGTTGGAATGTCTGCAATTGGCACTAAGCTGATTGTCAGATTTGATCAAGCTCGATCATGAAAAGTGTTAGATGACATTAAGACCAATCCAATTAAGCTGCATTAGTCCAGATAGCTTAAACCGGCTATTTCCCAATTGCACTATGGCCTGACCTAATCCGGCTTAGTTCGATTAGCATTTAATCGCTCTAAAGTGTGCTTACGGATCTGTTCTTCTTCGTAATTGCGCTGGTCACGCCTATCCAAAGCAGAATGCGCAGCATCATTACCCTGCTGGATAACCTCACAGAGTTTATAAAACAGACACAACAACACACCCAACCCCAGAAGCCCGGCTAAAGGGCCATTAATAGTTCCTGCACCTAAAAGCATAAAGAACACTATCCACCAAAACATTTCCCAGTCCTCCCTTACAAAGTCTGTGCGACGCTAACGGAATTGCTCACTAAAAACAACAATAATTCGGAACAAGACCAGTAAAAACTGCGAATTTGCAACTTTTAACAGTGTTTTTGTTTAACAAATCGGTTTCATAGTGTAGCTTATTTTTACCACTATGCTGCAAAAGGGAACTTAGCTTGAATACTTCATCTGAAGAAACATACCTAACCGTCCACGAAATGGCAGAGGACCTCGCGAATGTCACCGGCAACAGAGAATATGGCCGATCTGCCTCAATGGCGTATGCGATTTACTACAAAAATTTAGTAATTGATACTGTTCGATACCAGCACGGCATAATTGACAGTGAAGCCCTGCAGCTTAGCCGCCACATCCGGTGGGAGCATGCAAAGCGGCATAATGAAGTTCTGTCCAAGAACATGCTGCAGGCTGGCTACCATCGACCTAAGAACGTTGCCGCTCATCACGTTGTCGCGTGGGACCACCCTCGGGCAGCAAAAGCACGCATTCGGCTGGCTGCATACGCGATTGATATTGACGATGAATGCAATGGGGTCTATCTGCCCAGATATCAAAAACATTGCCCGCATGCATATCTGCCGAACGCTGAAGCGCACTCTAAAAGCCATACAGATCAGTATTTTTTCAACGTGGAGTTCTTGCTTGAAGCAACCATAGCTGAAAGACTAGGACGTAATGCCGTAATATCCACCCTGCGGGATGTTGCGAGTGATTTGAAAAAGGGTGATTTCCCGCTGACAACGAGGTTTGAACATGCTTAACACGGAAACAGACACAACTTGTTATGCGGTGTTTGCCGACATCAGCAATTATGCGATGTTGCAGGAATCGACACTCGAACTTCTTATGCAGATTGATGACCCCGTGGGTTTTTACGGTGAACCCTTGGCACATATTTGGAAATCCATGCGGGTAACCTGGTTCTATAACCCCGAAGAGAAGGTTCGGCCTAAACCTGATATTGCTGCATTAGGCTCAACCGCATTCGCAGCATCCGCCGAGACTTGTGAAAAGCTCCGGCCATACATCGGAGACTACGTAGAGTTTCTGCCCCTGGACCTCGAAGGCGAGCAGTGGTACGTCATTCACGTACTGGCAAGGGAAGATATCTTCAATGACCGGTTATCTGAGCGTAAGATAAGAGACGATGGCACACCGAGTCGTATCTGGAAAAAAGTTGTTTTAAATACGGACAGAATTGCCGATGGTGTGTTGTTCCGAATCAAAGGTTTGACGTTGGGGATTTTCAGTACCGACAGACCGGACAGTTTCAAGTCCGTAGTAAAACGGCTGGGTTTGACGGGCATGACATACCAAGTGTCTGGCAGGTAAGGTTTATGTATCTTTTCTCGAAGTAGACAATGGCGGCGAGGCTTACATTTGTAAAATATGCGCTAATCTCTTTGATAATTCCGATACAGAGATAATTTGGGTTGAGTGATTTATGTATGCTATATATGGTCTGGTAGATCCCAGGAATCAAAAGATTTTTTATGTTGGAAGAACCAGCAAACCTTTAAAAACCCGCTTGAACGAGCATCTATGTGAGACTGACCATACAACGTTAAAGCAAAAAAGGATTTTAGAGATAACATCAGCCATAGAAGATAAAATACTGGTAATTGAATTAGAAGGCGGAGTTTCAACTGAAAAAGAGGCTTTTTGCAGGGAGGTTTTTTGGATAGAGACCATGATAAAATCAGGCTCTCCTCTGACAAATGCTTCAGTTGATTTTGGTGGGTTTTACTTCTTACGTGAAGACACCTTAGAAAATACTCCAGAAATCAGTCTTAAGTCTGCAGAGCCACATTATATCTCCGCATCTGCTCACTGGGACGATGATTGCGTTCCGGAGAAAGATAGTGCGGAAGTCAAATTAGCCTCTATGGATGGCATGTTTTTTAAGGTTGAGAATTATATCGTTCAAGGCCATGTTTTAAAGCAGAGAAACATGACTCCTGAGACTTTGCATAATAAACGTATAGCCAACATTAAGGCTGGACGTAGACTAAATCATGGAATGCCCATATTTGACGAAGAAGTTAGAGAAATCCTTCGGCGTTTTGCCAAAAATTCGAATATTTCAACTCTCTCAATCTTTTTTCAGAGAAGTGAAGCAACGATGCAAAAGCTAATAGATGAAGTATTGGCTGAGTAAGGCTGAAGTCAGCGTCGGTTAGCTGTAGTGACTAATTCAGCAAATCACTAAGTTTGACAATTTCAAACTCGACTTTTTCGTCAACGCAGCGCGTCTTTATGTTTTCAAGCACCATCCCTTGATAGGCAGTATAGCAATGCTCCCCGTCCACTGGCAGATGATAGGTACTACCGGATGCTTGTGGCCAAATAAATTCGTCGCCAATTTTTGAGAGGCCGCAAAGGTCTTCAGCCCCACTGGACAGTCTCCATATGTCATTATCCCAGCGCCAGGTTGCAAAAATCTTGTAGACAACCTTCTCACCTTCAATGAACTTTAAAATTGTCCAGCCGTCAGGGTGGTGACTCGTCGGCATTAGATAGAGTGTAGTGGCACACTAAATTTGGCCACCTGATTAGAGGTGTTATGATCCACCTCGTATGACATTAGGTGACATGATGAACAAAAAAACAAGACCTACATTCAGCCCGGAATTTCGTCTCGAATGTGCTCAGTTAGTCGTTGACCAGGGCTATTCCGTTGCTAAAGCCGCCCAGGCAATGAATGTTGGCAAATCGACGATGGATAAGTGGGTTCGCCAGCTGCGTGAAGAGCGTGCCGGTGTTCGGCCTAAAGCCACGCCGATGACGCCAGAGCAATTAAGAATTCGTGAGTTAGAGAAGAAAATCAGGGATTTAGAAATAGAAAAGGACATATTAAAAAAGGCTACAGCTCTCTTGATGTCGGACTCCCTGAACAATTCGAGATAATTGGGAAACTCAAGCAGAGCTACACCGTGACACGGTTGTGTCAGGTCTTTGGAGTCCATCGCAGCAGTTTTAAGTACTGGAAGCAAAAGCCGACAGCCATTAAGCCTGAGCATGTGCAGAAGCTGAGCAAAGTAAAAGAGCTGTTTAACGCCAGCCGTGGCTCTGCTGGGGCACGTAGCATCGCTGAAATGGCAACTGCCCAAGGTGTTGCGTATTTCGGGATGATCCGGCCAGCGATTTCGGCATGAGTCGGCCACCCATTTCGGTATCATCCGGCCACTGATTTCGGCCTTATCCGGCCACCTGTTTCGGTATCGTCCGGCCAGTTTGTTCTT
>Ga0209070_100444_pt1 | contig 25198 bp, 20 predicted proteins | sample SynthPrep_5_END__FD_187205 | JGI IMG/M metagenome (GOLD analysis project Ga0209070, IMG submission 187205) | Synthetic microbial communities from Ohio, USA - SynthPrep_5_END_DS10_MetaG (SPAdes) (version 2) | ecosystem: Engineered > Bioreactor > Aerobic > Activated sludge | place: USA: Ohio... | reverse complement strand
TGACCACAAGGTCACGCTCCTAATGTGCCTCCACGACAGCGGAACTCGTGGAGTCTTCAATGACAACAACAATATCCCCACCGCCGCAGTGGTCGCGTCGTCGCGCTGAAAAAGCCCGGCGACTCGATCAGGTGCGCAACCTCGCCGATGGCGTGGTCCTGCCCAGCGACAAGATCGTCGCGGCCCTCGAAGCCTTGATCGCCCCCGGCGATCGCGTGGTGCTCGAAGGCAACAACCAGAAGCAGGCGGACTTTCTCTCCCGCTCGCTGGCCAAGGCCGACCCGGGCCGCCTGCACGACCTGCACATGATCATGCCCAGCGTCAGCCGCGCCGAGCATCTCGATCTGTTCGAACGCGGCATCGCCCGCAAGCTCGACTTCTCCTTCGCCGGGCCGCAGAGCCTGCGCATCGGCCAACTGCTCGAAGACGGGCAGATGGAAGTCGGCGCTATCCACACCTACATCGAGCTGTACTCGCGCCTGCTGGTGGATCTGATCCCCAACGTCGCCCTGGTCGCCGGCTTTCAGGCCGACCGCCACGGCAACATCTACACCGGCCCGAGCACCGAGGACACCCCGGCGCTGGTCGAGCCCACGGCGTTCAGCGACGGCATCGTGATCTTCCAGGTCAACGAGATCGTCGACGAGTTGCCGCGCGTCGACATTCCCGCCTCCTGGGTCGACTTCGTGGTGGTGGCCGACAAGCCGTTCTATATCGAGCCGCTGTTTACCCGCGACCCGCGCCATATCACGTCGGTACATGTGTTGATGGCGATGATGGCGATTCGCGGTATCTACGAAAAACACAAGGTTCAGTCGCTCAACCACGGTATCGGTTTCAATACCGCCGCCATCGAGTTGATCCTGCCCACCTACGGTGAGTCGCTGGGCCTGAAGGGCAAGATCTGCCGCAACTGGACGCTCAACCCGCACCCGACGCTGATCCCGGCTATCGAGACCGGCTGGGTGGAAAGCGTGCACTGCTTCGGCACCGAGCTGGGCATGGAGAACTACATTGCCCAGCGCCCGGACGTGTTCTTCACCGGCCGCGACGGCTCGATGCGCTCCAACCGCATGATGTGTCAGCTGGCCGGGCAGTACGCGGTCGACCTGTTTATCGGCGCCACGCTGCAAGTGGACGGCGATGGGCATTCTTCCACCGTCACCCGTGGCCGCCTGGCCGGTTTCGGCGGCGCGCCGAACATGGGCCATGACCCGCGTGGTCGGCGTCATTCGACGCCTGCCTGGCTGGACATGCGCCCGGGCGACAGCGAAGCGCCGCTGCTCGAGCGTGGCAAGAAGCTGGTGGTGCAGATGGTCGAGACCTTCCAGGAAGGCGGCAAGCCCACCTTCGTCGAGCAGCTCGATGCGGTGGACGTGGCGAAGAAGGTCGGCATGCCGCTGGCACCGATCATGATCTACGGCGACGACGTCACCCACCTGCTCACCGAGGAAGGCATCGCCTACCTGTACAAGGCACGCACCCTGGAAGAGCGCCAGGCGATGATCGCCGCGGTCGCCGGCGTCACCGCCATCGGCCTGCGTCATGACCCGAAAGAAACCGCGCGCATGCGCCGCGAAGGGCTGATCGCCCTGCCCGAAGACCTCGGCATCCGCCGCACCGACGCCAGCCGCGAACTGCTCGCAGCCAAAAGCATCGCCGAGCTGGTCGAGTGGTCGGGCGGCCTGTACAACCCGCCCGCCAAGTTCAGGAGCTGGTGATGAATGCACTGAATGCAATTCAGCCAGAGCTCTCGCTGTCCCTGGGCGATTGGCTGGCCGACCTGGCCGTCGACGCGCTGATCGACGAGGCCGACCTGTCGCCCAAGCCGGGTCTGGTCGACCGGCGTGGCAGCGGCGCGCACACCGACCTGCACCTGGGCCTGATGCACGCCTCGGCGCTGGCCCTGTGGCCGAGCTTCAAGGCCATGGCCGAGGCCGCGCAGCAACGTGGCGAGATCAATTTACACCTGCGTGAAGACCTAGGCCGCATTGGTCGCGAAGGTGAGGTGGAGATGCTGCGCGTCACTGGCGGCGTCAACACCCATCGCGGCGCAATCTGGGCGCTGGGTCTGCTCAGTGCTGCTGCTGCACTCGAACCCCGCGAGTTGGCAGCAGAGCAGGTCGCCGTACGCGCCGCACGCCTGGCCCTGCTCAATGACCGCGCCGCGCCCGTCACTGGCGACAGCCATGGCGCGCAGGTTTGCCGTCTGTACGGTGTGCATGGCGCCCGTGAGGAAGCGCAGCTTGGCTTCCCCGCGGTGATCCAGCAGGCGCTGCCGCAACTGGCGCGCAGCCGCGCTGCCGGGGCAGGGGAGCAGAACGCCCGTCTCGATGCCTTGCTGGCGATCATGACCCAGTTGGCCGACACCTGCGTGCTCTACCGCGCCGGTATGGCCGGACTGACTTGCATGCAGAGCGGTGCTCGCGCGGTGCTCGCTGCCGGCGGCTGCGCCAGCCTCGACGGCCGTCGCCATTTGCGCGACCTCGAACGCGACATGCTGCGCCTGCGCGCCTCGCCTGGCGGCTCTGCCGATCTGCTCGCCGCCACCCTGTTCCTCGACCGCCTGCAGCATGACCTGCCGGCGCAGCTTGGGAGTCTGTGAAATGGAAACCCTGTCTTTTCAATTTCCTGCCGGGCAACCGGCCCAAGGTCGCGCGCTGGTGGGTTGCGTCGGCTCCGGCGACCTGGAAGTACTGCTCGAACCCGGTCAGGCCGGCACCCTGGCGATCCAGGTGGTGACCTCGGTGAACGGCAGCGCGCCGCGCTGGCAACTTTTGTTCGAACGCATGTTCCGCGAGCAGCAGCTGCCCGCGCTGAACATCGCCATCCATGATTTCGGCGCCACGCCGGGTGTGGTGCGCCTGCGCCTGGAGCAAGGCCTGGAGGAACTGAACCATGGCTGATCAGAACATTGCGCGCTTGCTGGCGCAGCGCAGCTTTACCGAATTGGGTGCTCGTCAGCGGGCTCGCGCGCTGCTCGACGCCGGCAGTTTCCGTGAGTTGCTCGACCCCTTCGCCCGGCTGATGTCGCCCTGGCTGCCCAAGCAGGGCATCGTGCCGCAGGCCGATGACGGCGTGGTGGTGGCCAAGGGGTTGATCGACGGTCAGCCTGCGGTGGTGATCGCCATCGAAGGTGCCTTCCAGGGCGGCAGCCTCGGCGAAGTGGGTGGGGCGAAAATCGCCGGCGCCCTGGAACTGGCGGCTGAAGACAACAAGGCCGGCACGCCGACCCGCGCCGTGCTGCTGCTGGAAACAGGTGGCGTGCGCCTGCAGGAAGCCAACCTGGGCCTGGCGGCCATCGCCGAGATACAGGCTGCCATCGTCGAGCTGCGCCAGTATCAGCCGGTGATCGGCCTGGTCGCCGGCCCGGTCGGTTGCTTCGGCGGCATGTCCATCGCCGCCGGGCTGTGCAGCTACCTGCTGGTGACCCGCGAGGCGCGTCTGGGGCTCAACGGCCCGCAGGTGATCGAACAGGAGGCCGGGCTGGACGAGTACGACTCGCGCGACCGTCCCTTTATCTGGAGCCTGACCGGCGGCGAGCAGCGCCACGCCAGCGGTCTGGTGGATGGCTATGTAGCCGATGACGTCGACGCCATTCGCAGCGAGCTGCATGGGCTGTTCGCCAAGGGTAAACCCGCGTTGGAACGCAGCCGTCACCACGCCTGGTTCCTGCAGCGCCTGCGCGCTGTCGACACCGCCGTCCAGGCCGATGCCGCTGCCGTGCGCAGCGCCTACCAGGGAGCATGAACATGACAACTGCACAGGAACAACGTGGCCTGCACTGGTTCCAGGCGCTGGCCGGCGATGCCCAGCCGCAACCAGGTTTGCCTGCTTCGCTGCGCGTGGCCGATGGTGAATTGGCTGGCCAGGCGGTGCGCTATCTGGCGGTGATCGCCGATGCCAACAATCCTTTCCCCCGCGCCCGCAATGGCGAGGTTGGCCTGCTCGAAGGCTGGGGTTTGGCACAGGCGGTGGACGAAGCCATCGAGGCGGATCGCGATAACCCCCACAAACGTGCGCTGATCGCCATCGTCGACGTGCCGAGCCAGGCCTACGGCCGCCGTGAGGAAGCCTATGGCATCCACCAGGCGCTGGCCGGCGCGGTGGACGCTTACGCCCGTGCTCGTCTGGCCGGGCATGCAGTGATCGGCCTGCTGGTGGGCAAGGCCATGTCCGGCGCCTTCCTCGCCCACGGCTATCAGGCCAACCGCTTGATCGCCCTGCGCGATGCCGGGGTGATGGTGCATGCCATGGGCAAGGCCGCCGCCGCGCGTATCACCCTGCGCAGCGTCGACGAGCTGGAGGTGCTGGCTGCCAGCGTGCCGCCGATGGCCTACGACCTGGATAGCTACGCCTCGCTCGGCCTGCTCGCGGATGTGCTCGATGTCGAGCAGGTGACGCAGCCGACCCGTGCTGATCTGGCCCGCGTGCAGGACGCCCTGAGCCGCGCTCTGGCCGACATCGCCGGCAGCCCGCGCGACCTGCGCAACCGCCTGGGCGCCGCCAACCGCGCGGCTTCCAGTCAGGTGCGCGAGGCCTTGCGCGCGCAGTGGTGAACAGGGTGTGAACGGCCACCGTAGGGTGCGCCGTGCGCACCAGAGAGTTTTTCGATAGCCCGGTGCGCACGGCGCACCCTACAGAGGAAAGGTCGATGCACCCGACACCCCGTCCACATGATCTGCTCTGGGGCCTGCGCCCTGAGCACCTGCCGCAGGAGGCGCCGGCCTGGGCTCGTGCCGCCCTGGGCGGGCATGTGCCGGTGGTGGTGCGCCGTGCGCCGGCTGAATCCGGCTGGGTCGCGGTGGGTATTCGTGGCACCGCGCGTGAACAGCGGCATGCCACCTGGATGCGTGTGAGCGAGATCAGCCGTCTGGTCAGCCCGCAGGCGGTGGCCAGGGCCGGGCGCTGGCGCAGTCATGCCCGGCCGCATTGGCCGGCGTTGCGTGCCTTGAGCCAACTGGCACCACGTTTCGATGCCCTGGGCCTGGCCTGGGGCGTAACCGGCAGTCTGGGCTTCGAACTGGCCAGCGGCATCAGCGCCGCACACCCGGACAGCGATCTCGACCTGTCGTTACGAACCCCTCATCAGTTGCCCCGCGACTGGGCGCGTGCACTGTGTGCCGTGCTGGACGAGGCGCCGGGGCGTATCGACCTGCAACTGGAAACTCCTTACGGCGCCGTGGCGCTGCGTGAATGGGCCAGCGAGGCGCCACGCGTGTTGCTGAAAACCCAGAACGGGCCGCTGCTGGTCAGCGACCCCTGGCAATCGCAGCAGGTGGCGGCGTGAGCACGCTCTGGGCCTTCCCCGGCCAGGGCGCGCAGCAGCCTGGGATGCTGCAGGCATTGCCCGATGCGCCGGTGGTGCAGGTCTGTATCGAGCATGCCAGCGCGGCGCTGGACGAGGACGTACGCCTGCTGGATTCGGCAGAAGCGCTGCAAAACACCCGTGCCGTGCAGCTTTGCCTGCTGATCGCCGGCGTCGCCACCGCACGCCTGCTCAGCGAACGCGGGCATCACCCGGACTATGTCGCCGGGCTTTCCATCGGCGCCTATGCCGCTGCCGTGGTGGCCGGCGCGCTGGAGTTTGCCGATGCCGTACGCCTGGTCGCCCTGCGTGGCGAGCTGATGCAGCGCGCCTATCCCAGTGGCCATGGCATGACCGCCATTCTCGGCCTCGACCAGGCCAGCGTCGAACGCCTGCTGGCCGAAGCCGAAGGCCCTGTGTACCTGGGCAATATCAACGCTGAAACCCAGCTGGTGATCGCTGGCAGCGATGCCGCCATGGCAGCCGTGGCCGAGCGCGCTCGCACCCTTGGCGCCGGTATGGCCAAGCGCCTGGCCATGAGCGTGCCGTCGCACTGCGAACTGCTCGATGAGCCGGCCCGCGAACTGGCCACTGCGTTCGCCAAGGTCAAGCTGTGTACACCGCAGGTGCGCTACCTGAGCAGCAGCTCGGCGCGCCTGATCCGTGATCCCGAAATCTTGCGCGATGACCTGGCCATGAACATGAGCCGCGTCGTCGACTGGCAGGCCACCCTCGTTACCGCCTATGAGCGCGGCGTGCGTCTGCACCTGGAACTCCCGCCCGGTGGCGTGCTGACCGGGCTCGCCCGGCGCGTCTTCGATGCCGGCCAGGCAATCGCCTTCGAGGGCGCACGTCTGGATACACTCGACGCCATGTTGCGTCAGGAGGTAAGCCGCGACCGCTGAGCCGTAGCGTTTACCGAAGCACAAAAACAACAACTTCGATACGTAAGACGAGGACAACAACAATGATCATCTACGGTGTCGCCTTCCTGGCGTTCTGCACCCTGGCAGGCATCTTTATCGGTGAACTGCTGGGCAAACTCATCGGCGTGCCCGCCAACGTTGGCGGTGTCGGTATCGCCATGATTCTGCTGATCTTCCTCGGCAGTTACCTGAGCAAGCGCGGCCTGTTAACCGGCAAGTCGGAACAGGGCGTGGAGTTCTGGAGCGCCATCTACATCCCCATCGTGGTCGCCATGGCCGCCCAGCAGAACGTCTACGGTGCCCTCAAAGGCGGCCCGATGGCGATTCTCGCTGGCACCGCTGCCGTCGCCATCGGTTTTGCGCTGGTCCCCGCACTGAGCCGCATCGGGCAAAAGAAGCCTGAAACCGACGTAGCCCCCTCCCTGAACAAAGCGCCACGGTGACTGCCATGTACGAATCTTTGATGAAGGTCATTACCGGCTACGGCCTGCTCAGCGGCTTCGCCATCATCGGCATCACCATGTGGGTGTCGTACTGGATTTCCGACAAGTTCACCAAGGGCCGCCTGCACGGCTCGGCCATCGCCATCCTGCTTGGCTTGCTGCTGTCCTATATCGGCGGGGCTTACACCGGCGGGCAGAAAGGCCTGGTGGATATTCCGCTGTTCGCCGGCATCGGCCTGCTCGGTGGTGCCATGTTGCGTGACTTCGCCATCGTCGCCACTGGCTTCGGTGTCAGTGTCGAGGAGCTCAAGCGCGCCGGTTTCGCCGGGGTGCTGGCGCTGTTCGTCGGCGTCTTCGCCTCCTTCGTGGCGGGTGTCGGGGTGGCCATGGCCTTTGGTTACACCGACGTGGTCAGTCTGACCACCATCGGCACCGGCGCGGTGACCTATATCGTTGGCCCGGTAACCGGTGCAGCCATCGGCGCCAGCTCCGACGTGATGGCGCTGTCGATTGCTGCCGGCCTGATCAAGGCGATTCTGGTGATGGTGGCGACGCCCTTCATTGCGCCCTATATCGGCCTGAACAATCCGCGCAGCGCGGTGATCTTCGGCGGCCTGATGGGCACCTCCAGCGGCGTGGCCGGCGGCTTGGCTGCGACCGATCCGAAGCTGGTGCCCTACGGCTGTCTGACCGCGGCGTTCTACACCGCCCTGGGCTGCCTGCTCGGCCCATCGTTGCTCTACTTTCTGATGCGAGGCCTTCTGGGCTGACCTTTGCCCGCCCTTGTGGCGGGCTTTTTCTATACCCCCGCGATCATGTAGGAGCCCGCTTGCGGGCGATACTCTTGCCCTGATCGCCGGCAAGCCGGCTCCTACAGCCGTGCCACGCCTGCGGGTAAGTTCATTCTCGGCTCCTAAGATTGCCGGCTATACATCCGGCATTCGGCGAGCAGCGCCAGCAGGTTCGGGTCGCGTTCCTTGGCCTTGAGAAAGACCACGCCGATATGCTGCTGCAAGTGGTACTTGGCCTGCAGCGGGATCAGCTTTACGCGGTTCTCGTATACCGCCGCCACGCGCCCCGGTAGCAGGGCATAACCGACGCCGGAACTGACCATGCTGAGCAGGGTGAAGATGTCTTTCACCTGCATCGCCACCTTGGGCTCGAAGCCGGCCTGCTTGAACACGCGCTCGCCGTCGCGGAAGGTGGCGTAGCCCTGGGTCAGGGTGATGAAGGTCGAATCGCGCAGATCGGCCAGGTCCACTTCGGCGTGATCGGCGAAGGGCGAGTCGTTGGGTGCGGCGAGGAAAATGTCGTCGGAGAACAGCGCCAGTTGCTCGCAATCCGGGTCGCTGACGCTGTCGTCGAGGGCGATGAGGATGGCGTCCAGCTCCATGTTCTTCAGCTTGTACAGCAGGTCGACGTTGGAACCGAGCACCAGGTCGATGTTCAGCTCGCTGCGCCGTAGTTTCAGGCCCATGATCAGTTGCGGCACGGTCTTCACCGTCAGCGAGTAGAGCGCCCCGAGCTTGAAGCGCTCGGCGCCGAAGCCGGCCGCCTCGCGGGTCAGGCGCACCATCTCCTGGGCGTCCTGGATCAGCTTCTGGGCTTTCTCTTCCAGTACATAGGCGCTTTCCAGGGGGATCAGGTTGCGCCCCTCGTGCTTGAACAGCGGGCAGCGCAGCGCGCTTTCCAGCGAATGGATGGCGCGGTGCACGCTGACGTTGCTGGTCTGCAACTCGTTGGCGGCACGCGCCAGGTTGCCACTGCGCATGAAGGCGAGAAAGACCTCCAGCTTTTTCAGGGTCAGTTCTTCATCGATCAGCATGGGCCTGTCCTTTTCCTGCGATGGCTGATTGTGCCGCATCCACGCCGGTCAGCGGTGATCGCTCGGTGCGACTTTGGTGGCAGATGGCGCGCTGTCTGAAATGCCCGGTCGTTTGTCACTTCAATAGTGTTGATGTGAATGCCGAGCAGGCACTACCGTAAGAACAGTCCTGCATCTGTACAGGCAATGCCTGCGCCGAGAATTGTCTCTTTTTGAGGAGTACCGCCATGAACGATTTCGCTTCGCTGCCCGTGACCTCCGGCCTGAAGGCCCTGCAAGCGCTGATCCGCGGCGAACTGCCGGCGCCCTCAATCGGCGAGACCATGGGTATCCATGCGGTGCAGGTGGAGGCGGGCAGCATCACCCTGGAGGGGCGTCCGGATCAGCGTCATCTCAACCCGGCTGGCGCCGTGCATGGTGGTTTCGCCGCCACCTGCCTGGACGGCGCCGCGGCGCTGGCGCTGTTCTCCATCCTGGAGGTGGACGTGCCGCACTCGACAGTGGATCTCAACGTCAAGTACGTGCGTCCGCTGCGCCCCGGCGAGGTCTATCAGGTGCGCGGCTGGGTGGTCGAGCGCACCCGCAGTCTGGCGATCTGCGACGCGCAGATCCTCGATGCGCAGGGCAAGCTGTGCGCCAAGGCCACCACCACCTTCGTCATCGGAGCGGCCAAGGCATGAAGGAGCTTATGGTTCAGGGCCCCGGCCAACTGGCCTGGGTCGAGGCGCCCGATCCACAACTTGCTACTGCGGCCAGTGCATTGGTCAGGCCCATCGCCTCGGCCTCCTGTGATCTGGATCGTCGCCTGATCGCTGGCACCACGCCGTTCAAGCCGCCCTTCGCGCTGGGCCATGAATGTGTGGCCGAGGTGCTGGAAGTCGGGTCGGCCGTGCGTAACCTGCGCCGTGGCGATCTGGTTTCGGTGCCCTGGAAGATCGCCTGCGGCAGCTGTACTCAATGCCTGGCCGGGCGCTCCAGTGCTTGTACCTCGGTGCCGCGCATGGCCGCTTACGGTGTGCCGGCAGGCGGGCATTGGGGTGGATTGTTCTCGGAAATGGTGCTGGTGCCGTTCGCCGACGCCATGCTGGTGCCCTTGCCGGCCGGGCTCGACCCCGTGGCCGTGTCCAGCGCCAGCGACAACCTCACCGATGCCTGGGTGGCCGCCAGCCGGCCGCTGGCCACACGGCAGGATGCCCGTGTATTGGTGGTTGGCGGCACGGAAAGTCTTGGTGTACTGGCCGTACAGATGGCACGTGCCGCGGGAGCTGCGAGCGTCGACTACCTCGATGAGCATCCACTGCGCCAGCAGCTTGCCGCGCGCAGCGGCGCGGGTGTCGATCTGGCAGGGCGCGATCTCGACCGCAGCTATGACCTGGTTATCTCCGCTACCCGTGATCATCAGGCGCTGCGCCGTGGCCTGTTGGCGCTGGCACCCGGCGGGCATTGCTCGTGCATCGGCATCATCTTCGACGACCCGAAGATTCCGCTGTTCGACATGTACCTGCGCGACGTCACCTTCTCGGTCGGTGCCTGCAGCGTGCAGCAGCATATTCCCAAGGTGCTGGATCTGGTGCACAGCGGCTGCTGTGATCCCCTGCTGGTCAATCCACAGGTGGTGGGCTGGGAGGATGCGCCGCAGGCGCTGATTCAGCCGCTGACCAAGTGCATCGTGGTGCGCGAGCGCATCACTTGAGCGTACTCAGTTGAGCTGTTCGGCCAGCGCCAACATCACCCGGCGCCAGGCGTCCTGACCGTCGGCGTCGGTGGTGGCGAAGGCGTCACGCAGGGTGCGCCGCTCCAGCTCGGTGGCTTCGGCTTCCAGCGCCGAGCCTGCCTCGCTCAGTGCCAGCAGCTTGAAGCGATGCCGGCCCGGTTCGCGGGTGTACTGCACCAGCACCTGCTCGAACAGATGCGACAGCGGGCGATGCAGCGCCTGGTTGCTGACGCCCAGGGTTATGGCCAGTTCACCGACGCTGATTGCATCGACGCGGGCGATCACATACAGAATACGGTGGTGCACACGGGACAGCCCACGCGCTTCGAGAAAGCGGTCGGCCGCCACCGTCAGGCCACGGAAGCCGAAGTGCAGCAGCTCGAGGCTATGGTCGAGCGGATCCAGCGACTTCAGGTTCACGGACGCCGTGTTGATCTTTTTCTCGATGACCATGGGGACATTCACGCCGGTTGAGGTGGCGCACAGCCTAAGGCTTCGACCGGCTTTCTCACAACACGACACAGGAACACGCGCATGCAACTGATCTACGCCGCTGCCTCACCCTTCGCTCGCAAGGTTCGCGTACTGGCTGCAGAAACCGGCCTGTTGGACCGAATCGAATTGCTCGACACCGCCGTGCTGCCCACCACGCTCAACGAGCGGGTCAATTCCCTCAACCCGCTGGGCAAGATTCCAGTACTGCTGAGCGACGACGGTGAGGCGCTGTATGACAGCCGAGTGATCTGCGAATACCTCGACACCCTGCATCAAGGTCCGAAGCTGCTACCGGACGGTGCTGCGCGCTGGCAGGTGCTGCGCCTGGCGGCACTGGCTGACGGCCTGATGGACGCGGCACTGCTGGCGCGATACGAGCGCGCCGCACGACCCACCGAGCTGCAATGGCCAGCCTGGCTGGAGGGGCAGCTGGGTAAGATCCAGCGGGCTTTGGCGGAGCTGGAACGCCAAGTCGAACGACTACAGGGCCCGCTCGACCTGGGGCAGATCGGCGTCGCCTGCGCGCTGGGCTACCTGGACTTCCGCTTCTCCGATCTCGATTGGCGCGCCGCTCATCCTGGCCTGGCCGCCTTCCAGCAGACCTTCGCCCAGCGCGCCTCCATGCAGGCCAGTGCGCCGGTGTGAGAGTTCGGCAGTGCTGAGGGAGTGAGTTTCACCTCTGCGTTGCAATGGCGAGGCGAGGATTGTCGAGTCTCTGGCGCAAGGTTGCTTGGCGTGATGCCAAAAAGCTATTATTCCGGCGCGCATATTGCTCCGTTTTAGTCATTTAATTGACTTTTCCTGGGTGCAAATGCCGCCTGTCTGAGCTGCATATCGGAAAATTGACAGTTTATTGGTCGTGCTGATTCAATGCCGATACATATAAGCGTCACGATTGTGCTCAAAGTCCAGGGGTCGACTAGAGTTTCAGCAAGTGACGGGGGGACACCTCGCCAGAGGTTTCTGAGAGAAGTAGGCGTGCAAGCGCTTTTCAGTTCAGTGGGTTGATCAGTTGAAATTCTCAAATGGAATAGCCGGGCTTTTCAGCCTGGCCGTTGCGTTTTTCGCTAGTACAGCACTTGCCCAGCCCTCCAGCGTAGCTTTCTGGTACGCCGATGAGCCGCCGCTCCCCGAGCTTTCGCAGTTCGAGTGGGTGGTTGTTGAACCCGGACATGTCTCCGCTTCCGACCTCGCTTATCTCAAGGCCCAGGGCCGCACGGTGTTCGCTTACCTGTCGGTCGGTGAATACCATGGTGATCTCACCGCGGCCGGCTTGAAGGACGCTGCCAGCAGCATCAGAAACAGTGCCTGGAACAGTCAGGTCATGGATCTCGATGCATCCGCCTGGCGCGACTATCTCCTTGGCCGAGCCAGTGCTCTGAAAGGGCAAGGTTACGACGGCGTTTTTCTCGATACGCTGGACAGTTTCCATCTCCAACCCAAAGCTTTTCAGGAACCGCAGCGCCTGGCCCTGAAAAGTCTTCTACAGCAGATGCATCGCTGCGAGCCCGAACTCAAGTTGTTCTTCAATCGCGGCTTCGATGTTCTACCCGAGCTGCCGGGCGTCGCTTCTGCCGTGGCCGTAGAGTCCCTGTATGCAGGATGGGACGCTGCAGGGGGCGGTTATCGCCAGGTGCCGCAGCGTGATCGCGACTGGTTGCTGCCGCACCTCAATGACGCACGGTCAAAAGGCATTCCGGTCGTGGCGATCGAGTACCTGCCGCCAGAGCAGCGTAAGGAGTCACGCGAGCTTGCCGCTCGCCTGGTTCGTGAGGGCTTCATTCCCTACATCACGTCGCCTGAATTGAATGCGTTGGGGGTGAGCTCCATCGAGGTCCAGCCACGGCGTATCGGTCTGGTCTATGACCCTCGGGAAGGTGAGCTCGAGGACAACCCGGGCCATATCTATCTTGGCGGGCTGCTCGAGTACCTGGGATATCGTGTCGACTACTGGCCTGCCGACGCGTCGCTGCCGCAACGTTCGCTCAAGGGACTGTATGCCGGCGTCGTGGTCTGGATGACCAGTGGTGCCCCGGAGAAGCGCGACATCTTCGAGGATTGGCTGAACAAGCGGCTCGATGAACAGGTACCGCTGGCTTTCTTTTCCGGTCTGCCGCTGGACAACGACAGCCTGCTCAGCCGTCTTGGTATTCGCACCCTGTCGCAGCCGATTGCCGATGACGCCGTGCTGGAATCGCATGATGCGGCGCTGGTCGGTGGGTTCGAGGCACCCATGCGCTTGCGTACCCGGGAGCTGCCCGCGCTGACGGTTACCAATCCTGACGTGACCCAGGCCGCTGTGGCTCTGCGTAGTGGTGAAAGGCGCTATGTCCCTGTCGCCACGGGCAGTTGGGGCGGATACGTGCTGACGCCCTATGTATTCGAAGAGGGGCTGGATCACCGTCGCTGGATCGTCGACCCCTTCGCTTTCCTCCAGCGCGCCTTCGCCTTGCCTCCCATCCCCAGACCTGACACGACGACGGAAAACGGCCGACGGATCGCCACCGTGCACCTCGATGGCGATGGTTTCGTTTCCCGCGCCGAGGTAACTGGTACGCCTTACTCCGGTATCCAGGTACTGGATGATTTCATCACCCCCTATCCGTTGCTGACTTCGGTGTCGGTGATCGAAGGTGAGGTCGGCCCCAAGGGCATGTATCCGCACCTGGCTCGGGAGCTGGAGCCGATCGCCCGCAAGATCTTTGCCGACCCAAAGGTCGAAGTCGCCAGCCACACCTTCAGTCACCCGTTCTTCTGGCAGCCGGAGAAGTCGTCGCAACGTGAGGACTTCGAGGCGCAGTACGGCTACATGATGGCCATTCCAGGCTACAAGACGCTGGACATGCAGCGCGAGGTCGTGGGCGCACGCGACTACATCAACCAGCGCCTGACCACGCCTGAGAAGCCGGTGAAGATGATCTTCTGGTCGGGTGATGCCATGCCCAGTGCCGAGACGCTCAAGCTGGCCTATGACAGCGGTCTGCCCAACGTCAACGGCGGCAACACGGTTCTGACCAATGCCTACCCTTCGCTGACCGGCCTCTATCCATTGATTCGTCCGACCCCCGGAGGCCTGCACTTCTACGCGCCGGTGATCAACGAGAACGTCTATACGAATCTATGGACGGGGCCCTACTACGGCTTCCGTGGTGTGCAGGAAACCTTCGCGCTGACCGACAGCCCGCGCCGCCTGCGTGGCTTTCACCTGTATTACCACTTCTACTCGGGTACCAAGCAGGCCTCCATTCGGGTGATGAAGCAGACCTATCAGGCCATGGTCGACAGCCAGCCGCTGTCGCTGTGGATGAGCGATTACATCCAGCGCGTAGAAGGCCTCTACCGAGCGAGCCTGGCCAAGCGCAGCGATGGCGCGTGGTTGGTCAGGGGGCTGGTGGGCATGCGTACGCTGCGTCTCGACCCGGCTCTGGGCTGGCCCGATCTGTCGCGCTCCGTGGGGGTTGCGGGTGTGCGAGATCTGCCGCAGGGACGTTACGTGCACCTCAGCGGGCCTCAGGCGGTGCTGGCGCTGCGCGAAACGCGTGATCCGCGTCCGTCTCTGGAGGAGGCCAACATCCCGCTGACTGCCTGGCGTTACAACGATGACAGAAACGTCACGTTTTCCTTCGAGGGAGAGTTCCCGCTGACGTTCAGCGTTCGCTCGGACAGGGCGTGTCAGGTACAGGTGGGGGGCAGTCGCTTTCAGGCGAAGGCTGACAAGGGTATCTGGCATTTCGAGTTGCCAATGAAGCGGGTGAGAGATGGAAAGCTTATCTGCAACCAGTAAACGTGAGCGCCAAACGCGCCTGCTCAACCCATGGATGATCGTGCTTGTCGCGCTCTTCGTGATTGCGTTGCTGGCCCTGTCCTACAAGAGCGAGGATGTATTCCTTCCGGCCGCAGATACGGCGCCTGACGCTGTGGCCATCAGCTATACCGAACTGCTGATCAAGGCACACCCCGAGGATGACCAGCTGCGGCTGAGACTGATCGATCAGTTGATTCAGGTCGGTGACTTCAAGCGTGCCCGCGAGTACCTCGAACAGCTGCAAGGCCGCCTTTTGGCCATTACCCCGTTCTATGTGGTGATGCTGGATATCCTCAGGGCTCAGGCCGATCCGAACGGTATCAGCGAGGCGCAGCGTGCGCAGCTGATCGAGGAGTTGCGGGCGCTGAACATCGCTGACCTGGATAACTCCATGCTGGAGCGCACGGCGCGTTACGCGCTGGAGATCGGTGGCCTGGATGTGGCCGTGACGTCCTACAAGGCGCTCGCCGAGCGTGATGCCGCGCGACGCACTCACTGGCTGGGCGAAGCCGCTTTGTGGAGCCTGGCGAACAATGACCAAAGTGGCGCTGCGCAAATCTACCTGCAGTTGGCCGCGGCGGAGCCGGATGCGCAAAAGCGTGTCGAGCACCTGCGTGAGGCATTCAATGCCTTGCGCGCTGCAAACCACTCCGCGCAGGCCGCGGAGCTGCTGGCACAGCATCTTGGTGAGTTGAATGCCGAGCAGCAATCGCTGGATTGGCTTGCCGAAGGTGTGGACGCTGCACAGGCGGCGCAGCGCTTCGATCTTGCCGAGAGCTTCGTTCAGCACTGGTTGAGCCTGAAGTCCGATGATCATCGGGCACTCAATGCCGATTTCCGCCTCAGTCTGGCATCCGGTGCCATCGAGCGTGCCTGGCAGCTCGGGCCGCAACTGCTGGCGCAGGCTCCCGATGATTTCGAGTTGATGGCTGAACTGGCACGCCTGGCAGAATGGACCGGGCATACCCAGCAGGCATTGAACTACTGGGTACAGATGCTCGCTCATCAGGAAGACCCGGCAATGCGTGAGCGCGTCTGGCGCTACGCATTGCAGCTGTTCGATTTCGATCAGGTGGTCAGTACGCTCTCGGCCATCGACCGTCAGCGGCAGATGACGGATCAGGAAGTGGACACGCTGGTATACAGCCATGAGGTCCGTGGCACTCCTGAAGATGCGGAGTCCTGGCTACGGGCTTATCTGCAGCGCTACCCCAATCATCTGTTTGCTCGCAAGCGCCTGCGCATGCTGCTAGAGAACACCCAGCAGCTCGACAAGGAGGCTGAGCTCTGGGCCAGCATGGCTCAGCGCACGAGCCTGACCACCGAAGATCGTATCCGCTGGGCCAAGGTGCATTGGAACCTCTTTCAGGCGGATCAGGCCTGGGCGGTACTGACCGACGTGGATGCGAGCAAGGTGGATGATCCCGAATACTGGCAGTTGCGCGCTGACCTTGCCTGGAAACTCGAGCGGGATGCCGACGTTCGCGCGGCATACGAGCGTCTGGTCAGCCTCGACGTGCCGTTGGGCCGGGATGATGAAGATCGTCTGATAAGGATCTATTGGGACAAAGAGCCGCGCCGTGCCCTGCAGGTCCTCGTCGATAGTTGGCGGCGTACCGGCAGAGTTGCGCGGTTGACCGTGGCATTGCAGCTGGCCGAGACCTTGCGTGACTGGGATACGCTCAGAGCGCTGCTGGCTGAGGCAGAGCAGTCGCCAGCGGGCCGTGGCAGTTCGCAGTACTGGCTCGCCCGTGCCGCGCTCGCCGCCCAGGACGGGCAATACGAGCAGGCCAGCGCGTTCTACAAGCAGGCCCTGGCCCAGTTCCCGGAAGACAACCTGGTGCGTCAGCGCATGCTCTGGTTCTACATCGACAACGCGCAGCGCGATGTCCTCGCCGCGCTGCTGCCGCAATGGCGCTCACGGGCTGTGGCTGACAGTCGTTTGTGGCTGCCCTATGCGACCGGTCACATGATGCTCAACAACACAGGCGAGGCCTTGCTCTGGTTCCGTCAACACCTCAAGTCCAATCCATCAGATCGTCTGGCGCTGGCTGCTTACGCCGATGCTGCCGAGGCTGCGGGTTATGCCGACCTGGCCTGGCGCCTGCGTCGTCAATTGCTCAAGGATATGGACCGCACGCGCATCATCGCAACGCCGGAAGGTTATGCCATGTACCTGCGCCTGCTCGCGGGTAGCCAGGGCTCGCTGGTTTCGCTGGCGCAGGCCAGGCAGTTGTGGAACGGCGAGCAGGCGACGCTGCAACTCTGGTTCGAACATTTCCTCGAGCGGCTGGACGCGGGCAACCAGGCGGCGCTCAAGGACGACTGGCTGGCTTGGGGGGCTGCACGCGGCCTTGAACCTGGCAATTACGATCAGATTCAGCAGGCGCTACGCAGCGATAACCGTGAACAGATGCAGCGTCTTCTGCAGCGCGGTGGCCTGGACGTAGCACATCAGGTCGAGGTTCTCGCTCGCCTGGGGCATGACGGCGAGGCATTGGCCACTGCGCTCAGCGCCCAGGGTGACGAGCAGCCGGTGTCCATTCGCCAGCAACTGCTCTATCAGGCTACCGGCATGCTGGAACGCTCACCGCAGGGTATCCAGCTGGGTTGGCACAAGATGGACTTCGGCGACCTGGATATCTCCGGGCCTCGCTTGCGCGTCGCGCGCAATCTGGGCGACGACTGGTATGCCGATCTGCAACTCGACCAGATGCGCTATGACAGCGCCAACCTGGACAGCGCGGTGATGGGCAACGAGCGCAATCTCAAGCTGCATACCCGTCGAGAGCTGTCCGATGGCGACCTCAGCCTGTACCTCGACAGCAGTCTGCGCGATGACGATGATCGCCATGGCCTGGGCGTCGAGCGGACCTGGCGTCTGAGCTCGCGCGACGAACTGGGCATCGCCGTGGATTGGCACCGGCAGGTCGATGACACCGGGCTGTTGCGCGCCCTGGGTATGCGTGACGGCCTGGGCCTGAGAGGTCAGCACGGCTTTTCCGCGCGTGACCAGCTGAGCTGGTCGATCACGCACAGCCGCTACAGCTCGAGAAGCGGCGATGCGCTCGGCACTGGCAATGGCGTATCCGTCGAGTGGGGGCACATGCTGTTCTTCGACGATCCTTCCTGGCTCCTGCGTACCGGCCTCGATTACCAGAAGAACAGTGTCGAGAGCGAGGTTCCCAGTGAGCTTCTGAGCGCGAACGGAGGTGCCTACATACCCTTCGATACCACGCTGGGGGCGACGATCCTGGGCGAGGAGCTCATGCAGGATCGTTACGGCCAGGTGTACGTCGCCAGCACCTGGCGCCGAGGCTTCCCCGGCGCACTGAATCGAACCCGTCCACAGTTCACCTGGATGGTCGACACCATTGCCGGCTGGCAGTGGACGGAAAAGCAGTTCAACTACGGCATCAACCTGGGCGTTGGCGTCGAGTTGTTCGGTGATGACGAGTTGGCTGTGACCCTCGGCTATCAATCCGCTCCCCGTGGTGGAGAGGGTGATGCCGGCGGGTCCATGGGTATTACCTACAGCACCCGCTTTGGGCGCTAAGCAAGGATTCTCAAAGGAGGAATGACGATGCAAATCATCCGTTGCCTGACCCTGGTGGTCATTGCAGCACTCGCGACCGGGTGCTCGAGCTTCACCCGCGAAAGTGGCCAGACGCTGCCGCGCAACGCCTCCTGGGGCGTCGCGCCACTGATCAACTACGCCCAGACTCCGCAGGCCGGTGAGCGCGCCGAGCAGATCCTGATCAGCATTCTGGCGGAAGAGGGCGTGCGTCCGCTCATGTATCCCCAGGCGCCGCGTCAGGACCTGTTGCTGCAGGACGATCGTGAGCGCCAGATCCAGGCTCTCGACTGGGCGCGCCAACAGCGTCTGGCTTACGTGATCACCGGTAGCGTCGAGGAGTGGCAGTACAAGAATGGCCTCGATGGCGAACCCGCTGTGGGCGTCAGCCTGCAGGTGCTGGAGCCGGCTACCGGCCGCGTGGTCTGGAGCTCGAGCGGCGCCCGTGCGGGTTGGTCGCGCGAGAGTCTGGCGGGGGCGGCGCAGAAGGTGCTGCGTGAGCTGGTCGGTAACCTCGACTTCGAGTAATGACGATGCAGTCTGCCCACAAGGATTTCATTCTTGCGCCGAGGGCCAGTGGCCGTGTTTCCTGGTGGGAAACCTGTCTGCTGAGCCTCCTCGCCCTAGGTTTCGGCTACTGGCTATCGCCGGACGACCCCCTGCTCGTGGTGGCGTCGTTCCCCTGGATGATTCTCGTACCGATCCTGCTCGGCGTTCGTTACGGATTCCTGCAGGGGCTGTTCAGCGCCGCATTGCTGATTGCTGCGCTGTTCGTGTTTCGGCTGTCGGGGTGGGCGCTCTATCTGGACATCCCGGCGTCCTTCATCGTCGGCATGTTGCTCTGCAGCATGCTGGTCGGAGAGTTCCGCGACATCTGGGAACGCCGCCTCGAGCGGCTCAGTCTGGCCAACGAGTATCGCCAGCTGCGGCTCGATGAGTTCACCCGTTCCCACCATATCCTGCGTATCTCGCATGATCGCCTGGAGCAACGCGTAGCGGGCAACGACCAGAGTCTGCGCAGCTCACTCCTGAGCCTTCGCGAACAGCTGCGTGCCTTGCCTGGTGATCGCGACGCCCTGAAGACCCTGGCTGATACGGTCATCTCCCTGCTTGCCCAATACGGCTCGTTGCGAGTGGCGGGGCTCTATCGGGTCACGGACAACACTCAAGTCGACCCTCGACCTTTGGCCACGCTGGGAGAAATGGGCGAGCTGAACGGCAACGATGTGCTGTTACGCCAGTGCCTGCAGCGCGGTGAGTTGGTCAGTGTGCGCTCCGAGGTGCTGGATCGTGGCGAAGGCGCCCGGCATTCCGCGTTGCAGGTCTGTGTGCCGCTGATCGATACCGAAGACCGCATTCTGGCCGTGTTGGCGATTCAGCAGATGCCGTTCTTCATGTTCCACGAACGCAGTTTCAGCCTGCTGGCGATTCTCGCCGGGCACATTGCCGATCTGTTGATGAGCGATGCGCAGGCTCTGCAACTGCCAGATGCCGATGCCCAGCACTACTCGCAATTGCTCAAGCGCTCGCTGTCCGATGCGCGCGACCACGACCTGCCGGCCAGCCTGTATGCGTTCGAACTCTCCGAGGAAAATGGAGAAGAGGTTCAGCGTCTGCTGGAAGGCAGCCAGCGCGGTCTTGATGTCCAGCTCAAGGTCATCAACGGTCGCGGCAGTCGCCTGGTGCTGGTGCTGCTGCCGCTGACCTCGGGTGAGGGCGCGCAGGGATACCTGGTGCGTATCCGGCAGCTTTTCGCAGAACGCTTTGGCCAGGGCCGAGATCTTGATTCGCTGGGCATACAGACGCATCAGTTCCTGTTCGAGGGCGGTGATGAGCGGGATGCATTGAGACACTTCCTCTTCAACGAGTGCGCATTGAATGATCAGCAAGTGGCTGTTTAGCGGCGCTGCGCTGCTCGAGGTCGGGAGCTGGGCCAGTGCGGTCAGCGATCTCCCGATTCATCAGGCCGCGTTGCTCTATGCCTCCGCGCATGGCCTGGGCAGTGCGATGCTGGCTGCCGGGATCTGGCTGCTGCTGCCGCGCCGCTATCGTTACCCCTTGCCTTGGAGCCTGCTGTTCATTTTCAGCGTCTCATTCTTCATCCCCTTGATCGGCATGATCGGCGTAGCGCTGGCGCTGTTTCCGGCCCTCTACTTGCCGCGCAAGCGCAAGGTGCAGTCCTGGGAGGCGACCGCCGTTCCCGAGCTGCCTTTCCGGCCGCGCGAGCGCAAGCAGGAGTTGATGTTCAGCGATGGCGGCCTTCAGGACGTGTTGCGTCATGCGCGTGACCCCGACCAGCGCCTGACGGCGATCTTCGCCACACGACGCATGCGCAGCAAGGAGGCCATCCCGATTCTCAAGCTGGCGCTGCGCGATCCATCTGACGATGTGCGTTTGCTGGCCTACTCGATGCTCGATCAGCGTGAAAGCCGAATCAACCAGCGTATCGAACGCGCTCTGGCAGATATGGAGAGCGCCAGCACGGATCGCAAGTTCGCCCTGCATGGGCAACTGGCGCGTTGGTACTGGGAACTTGCCTATGTCGGCCTGGCTCAGGGCAGTGTTCTGGAGCACGTGCTGCAGCAGGCTTGGAGCCATGTGGTGGCGGCGCTGCAAGGCAACTCGGGTGGCGAGCTGCACTTGCTGGCCGGGCGCATCGCTATGGAACAGGGCAATCTCGATGAGGCGTTGGCGCAGTTCGACCAGTCGGCGCAGGCCGGGATGGATGCGGTGCAGTTGGCGCCATATCGGGCTGAGATCGCGTTTTTGCGTCAACGCTATGAGGAAATTCCAGACATGCTGGCGACGATGCCGGCCGAGCTGTTGCAACGTCCCCCCTTCGCGGCCTTGGCAAGATACTGGTTATGAGTGAGAAATCCGCTGTTCCCGACGTGCAGAGCGTCGATGTCTGCCTGTTGCTCGAGGGAACCTGGCCCTATGTGCGCGGGGGCGTGTCGAGCTGGATCAACCAGCTGATCCTGGGGCTGCCTGAGCTGACTTTCTCGGTGCTGTTCATCGGCGGTCAGAAGGAGGCCTACGGCAAGCGCCATTACGCCATCCCGGACAACGTGGTGCACATTCAGGAGCATTTCCTCGAAGACTCCTGGAGTTCGATTCCCACCACCAGTACCCGTGCGAGCGCAGAGCTGGCCGAGCTGATGCTGGATGTGCACCGTTTCCTGCACAACCCGGAGGAACCCAGCGCTGAGCAGGGCGATGCATTCGTCGATACCCTGGCTGCCGGGCGCATCGGCCGTGAGGCCTTCCTGCAAAGTCGTGCCAGCTGGGATGCCATCGTCGACGGCTATACCCAGCATTGCGCTGATCCGTCGTTCGTCAATTACTTCTGGACGCTGCGCTCCATGCAGGCGCCGCTGTTCATGCTCGCTGAGGTTTCCAGAACGCTACCGCGCGCGCGCATGCTGCATTCCATCTCTACTGGGTATGCGGGCATGTTGGGCAGCGTCCTGCAGCGCCGTTGGGGCTGTTATTACCTGCTCAGCGAGCACGGCATCTATACCAAGGAACGCAAGATCGATCTGGCGCAGGCGGGCTGGATCGCCGAAAGCCCCGACGAGCGCCTGAGCACCGGCCTCGATGCGGAGGTCAGCTACATCCGCAGATTGTGGATCCGCTTCTTCGAGCGTATCGGGCTGATCACCTACCGATCCGCACACTCCATCATCGCGCTGTACGAGGGCAACAGGCGGCGTCAGGTTCTCGATGGCGCTCCCGAGGAGCGCACGCGGGTGATCCCCAATGGCATCGATCTGGCCAGTTGGGATCAGGCGCTGCTCAGCCGGCCAGAAGGCGTGCCACCGGTGGCCGGCCTGGTTGGGCGAGTGGTGCCGATCAAGGACGTCAAAACCTTCATCCGCGCCATCCGTGGTGTGGTCAGCGTCATACCCGAAGCCGAGGGCTGGATCGTGGGGCCGGAAGAAGAAGATCCGGATTACGCGGCCGAGTGCCATAGCCTGGTGGCCAGCCTGGGGCTGCAGGACAAGGTGCGTTTTCTCGGCTTCCGCCAGGTGCGCGAAGTCGTACCGCAGCTGGGCGTTATGGTGCTGACGTCGATCAGCGAGGCGCAGCCGCTGGTGGTGCTCGAGGCCTGGGCCGCCGGCACGCCGGTGGTGACCAGTGATGTCGGCTCGTGTCGCGAGCTGGTCGAAGGCTCCACGCAGGAAGATCGCCAGCTCGGCTCGGCGGGGGAGGTAGTGGCCATCGCCGACCCGCAGGCCACCTCGCGCGCCATCCTCTCGCTGTTACGCAATCCCGAGCGCTGGAAGGCGGCCCAGGCCGTCGGCCTGGAGCGTGTGCGACGTTACTACACCGAAGAACTGATGCTCGCGCGCTATCGCGAGTTGTATCGCGAAGGCACGGAGAGCGCGTAATGGCGGGTATAGGCTTTGAACTGAGGAAGATCCTGTCCAAGGACTCCTACACCTCGACGATGCGCGCCTACCTGTATGCCGGCCTGATCAGTTCCGGCCCGTGGGTGTTGTCGATCATCAGCGTGATGCTCATCGGCGTGCTGAGCCTGGGGGCGGTGCTGCCGGAAACGCTGATCGGTCAGTTCTTGGTCACCGTGACCTACCTGATGGCAACGTCGTTGATCCTCACCGGCGGGCTGCAGCTGTTCTTCACCCGCTTCGTTTCCGATCGGCTGTTCGAACGGCGCCTGGACCTGATCCTGCCCAACCTGGTGGGCATACTGCTGCTGGTGACTATTGTCTCGGGGCTGCTGGCGATCTGTGTGCTGGGCTTGCTGTTCGATCAGTCGTTTTCCTATCGCCTGCTGGTGATGGCCAACTTCGTGGTGCTGTGCAACCTGTGGCTGGTGATCATCTTCCTGTCCGGGATGAAGGCCTACAACCGCATCCTCGGGGTGATGTTCCTCGGCTACTCGCTGATGGTCGCCTCGGCCTATCTGCTGCGCTTTCTCAATATCGACGGCCTGCTGCTGGGTCTGCTGATCGGTCACTCCAGCCTGCTGTTCATCTTCCTCTTCGACATCCTTCGCGAGTACCCGGCCGAGCGCCTGGTCGCGTTCGATTTCCTCAAGCGTCGTCAGGTTTTCGGCAGCCTGCTGCTGACAGGGCTGTGCTACAACCTGGGCATCTGGATCGACAAGTTCATCTTCTGGTTCAACCCCTCGACTTCCGAAGCCGTGATCGGCCCATTGCGGGCATCGATCCTCTATGACCTGCCGATCTTCCTCGCCTACCTGTCGATCATCCCCGGCATGGCGGTGTTCCTGGTGCGTATCGAAACCGACTTCGCCGAGTGGTACGAGCGGGTCTATGACGCGATCCGCGGCGGGGAAACCCTGCAGCACATCGGCTGGCTCAAGGAACAGATGATCCTGGCGATTCGCCAGGGCCTGATGGAGATCTGCAAGGTGCAGGGGCTGACCCTGGTTCTGCTGTTTCTGCTCGCGCCGCAGTTGTTGTCCTGGCTGGGCATCTCGCACTACTACCTGCCGCTGTTCTATATCGACGTGATCGGCGTGAGCATTCAGGTGGTGTTCATGGCCTTGCTCAACGTGTTCTTCTATCTGGACAAGCGCGCCATCGTCCTCGAACTCTGCGTTCTCTTCGTCCTGGCGAACGGTGCGTTGACCCTGTTCAGCCAGATGCTTGGCCCGACGTTCTTCGGCTACGGTTTCACCCTGTCGCTGCTGCTGTGCGTACTCCTGGGGTTGTATCGTCTCAACGAAGCGCTGGACGATCTCGAGTTCGAAACCTTCATGCTCAGCCGCTAAGCGACTTCAGTCGCCTTTGGCCTGACGCGAGTTCGAGAGTGACCGTGAGTGCCCTTGAGCTCAGGTTGAAACAGGGGCTTGCTGTCGGGTCACAACCGAAAGCACCTCATCAACTGGTTGTGACCGACAGCTCCTGGCTCGCCGCGTTGGTCTGGTCGGTACTGGTCGAACGCAGCAGCGACAGGTCGCGGATGTTGATCAGGTTGTGATCTGCCTCACTGGCTGCTTGCGCCTACGGTTTCGAGGCACTGGTGATCACCGGGTGCGCCGTTGTGAGGGCGTGCACATCGGGTTGCGCATGTCGTCACGGTGCAACGAGTTGTCGATAAAGAACATTGCATGCAAAAGCTGTTTTGTATGAGGCTGTCATCTGTAGGAGTATTGCGGGGTATGGAGCTCTGCGGTTCTTCCCCTTCCCACATATGACCCGAAAACAATAATGAAGAAGCATCTCAACGATCAGCTGTTCGAACTCATCGCAACGAGCATCCGTAAAGGTCGCCTCAAGTCGGGAACGTTGCTGCTCGAAGGGCCCCTGGCGGATCTGTTCGGTGTGAGCCGTTCGCCTGTGCGCCAGGCGCTGCTCAACCTGCATCAGGCAGGTCTGGTCTGTACGTTCGACGGCCGTGGTTATCTGGTCGGGGCGCAGCCTGGCAAGGTGCTGCGGCGCAAGCTGGAGGCGAGCGATTTCAAACTGACGGATGATCGCGCTCAGGCTCCGCGCAAGACGGAAAGCTGGAAGGCGGTCTATGACCAGATCGAGCGCGACCTGCTGCATCAGTCGCTGTTCGGCACCTACCGCATCAATGAGCTGGAGCTGTCACGCCATTACGGCATCAGCCGCACGGTCTCCAGCCAGGTGCTCACACGCCTGTCGTTGATGGGCCTGGTCGAGCGCGACGAGCGCTCCCGTTGGCAGCTCGGACAGTGGGACGAGGAACGACTCGGCGAACTGTATGAAGTGCGCCGGCGCCTGGAGCCCTACGTGCTGGTGCGCGCCGCGGAGTTCATCGAGCCCGAGCGGATCGAGGTCTACATCGAGCGTCTGCATCAGGCCATGGCGCTCTACCCGGATATGGACAGTCGCCAGTTCGACGACCTGGAAAGCGACCTGCACATCGAAACGCTCGGCTGCTGCCCCAACCGGCAGATGCTGCAGATATTGCGCCGCACCCACTCGCTGCTGCTATCGGGCAAGCATATCCTGCTGGACAAGAGCTATTTCCCCGATGAAGAGCCCTTCTTCCGCGAGCACTTGAGCATTTTCGAGAACTTGCAGGCCGGCCGCCCTGACCTGGCTGCGCAAAGCATGGAAGAGCACTTGGTAATCGCCGAGCGCAAGGTCAA
>Ga0209070_100441_pt1 | contig 25426 bp, 26 predicted proteins | sample SynthPrep_5_END__FD_187205 | JGI IMG/M metagenome (GOLD analysis project Ga0209070, IMG submission 187205) | Synthetic microbial communities from Ohio, USA - SynthPrep_5_END_DS10_MetaG (SPAdes) (version 2) | ecosystem: Engineered > Bioreactor > Aerobic > Activated sludge | place: USA: Ohio... | reverse complement strand
TACGTACCGTGGTCAAGTTCTGCTTGATGGAGTATTCACGGATTTCCGCCAGCTTGGCCGGGGTCATCGCCAGACGCAGCACCGGTTGACCGTTGAGGTCGGCCGGAACAATGTCGAAATCGTTGAAGTTCTTGCGGATCAGTGCACGAGCCTGTTCGCGGGAGTCTTCATCGCTGAAGCCCAACTGAATGGCACCGCCCAGTTGCGGCAGGCTGCGATAGCGCAGCTTCTCTTTGCGCAGCAGACTCTTGACGTCGCCTTCGTAGACTTTCAGGCGTGCATCGAGGGCTTTGTCCATGTCCACTTCCAACAGGAAGTGCACACCACCGGACAAGTCCAGACCCAGCTTCATCGGGTGCGCGCCCAGGTTGCGCAGCCATTGCGGGGTGGTCTGTGCCAGGTTCAGCGCGACAACGTAGTCGTCACCCAATGCCTTGCGCACAACGTCTTTGGCCGGCAGTTGGTCTTCAGCCTTGCTCAGACGGATCAGACCGCCCTTGCCGTTGGCTGCCAGCGTGGCGGCCTTGACGTTGATCCCGGATTCCTTGAGCGCAGTGCTCACACGGTCCAGATCAGCCTGATTGACCTGCAGCGCAGTGCTTGCACCGCTGACCTGAATGGCCGGGTCATCAGGATAAAGATTGGGAGCGGAATAAATCAGACCGACCGCCAGCACCGCCAGGATCAGAATGTATTTCCACAGAGGATATTTGTTCAGCATCACGCCGCCCGTTATGAACGCGGGGCGCCTTGCGCGCCCCGTCGATTGAGTAGAAGTTGTTGCTTCAGATCGCTTTCAGCGTGCCTTTTGGCAGCGTGGCGGCGATGGCGCCTTTCTGGAACTTCATTTCCACGGTGTCGGAAACTTCCAGAACCACGAAGTCATCGGCAACTTTAGTGATCTTGCCGGCGATGCCGCCAGTGGTCACAACTTCGTCACCTTTCTGCAGGCTGCTCAGCAGGTTCTTCTGCTCTTTGGCGCGCTTGGCCTGTGGACGCCAGATCATCAGGTAGAAGATGACCAGGAAGCCGACCAGGAAAATCCACTCGAAACCGCCGCCCATTGGGCCGGCAGCAGCCGGTGCAGCCGCGTCAGCCATGGCGTTAGAGATAAAAAAGCTCATTTAGCACTCCAGTTGCAAATGTTGAATCTTGGGGTCAGAAAACTCAGTCCAAAGGCGGAACGGGGAGCCCGCGTTTGGCGTAGAAGGCATCGACAAAGGCGGCCAATGTACCCTGTTGAATAGCCTCGCGCAAACCAGCCATCAGCACCTGATAATGGCGCAAGTTGTGGATGGTATTGAGCATGCTTCCCAGCATTTCGCCGCACTTGTCCAGGTGATGCAGATAAGCGCGGGAGAAGTTCTGGCAGGTATAGCAATCGCAGGTCGGATCCAGCGGCGATTCATCATGGCGATGGAACGCGTTACGGATCTTCAGCACGCCTGTATCAATGAACAGATGCCCATTGCGGGCATTACGGGTTGGCATCACGCAATCGAACATGTCCACACCGCGGCGCACACCCTCAACCAGATCTTCCGGTTTGCCAACGCCCATAAGGTAACGAGGTTTGTCAGCCGGCATCATGCCCGGCAGATAATCCAATACTTTGATCATCTCGTGCTTCGGCTCGCCCACCGACAGACCGCCAATGGCCAGGCCATCAAAGCCGATCTTGTCGAGGCCTTCCAGCGAGCGCATGCGCAGATCCTGGTGCATGCCACCCTGCACGATACCGAACAGCGCCGCGGTGTTTTCACCGTGGGCATTTTTCGAGCGCTGAGCCCAGCGCAGCGACAATTCCATCGAAACGCGCGCGACGTCTTCGTCAGCCGGGTACGGCGTGCATTCGTCGAAGATCATCACGATGTCGGAGCCGAGATCGCGCTGCACCTGCATCGACTCTTCCGGGCCCATGAACACTTTGGCGCCGTCGACCGGGGAGGCGAAGGTCACACCCTCCTCCTTGATCTTGCGCATCGCGCCAAGGCTGAACACCTGGAAACCGCCGGAGTCAGTCAGGATCGGGCCTTTCCACTGCATGAAATCGTGCAGGTCGCCGTGTTCCTTGATCACTTGGGTGCCAGGACGCAGCCACAGGTGGAAGGTGTTGCCCAGAATGATTTCTGCGCCGGTGGCAACGATGTCACGCGGCAACATGCCCTTGACCGTGCCGTAAGTGCCCACCGGCATGAACGCCGGGGTCTCGACGGTGCCACGCGGGAAGGTCAGGCGACCACGCCGTGCCTTGCCATCAGTGGCCAGAAGTTCAAAGGACATGCGACATTCGCGACTCATTCTGTTTCCTCTGGGCCGGTTTCTTTAGGGGCAGTAGGTGCGGGATTACGGGTGATGAACATCGCATCACCGTAGCTGAAAAAGCGGTAACCGTTGTCGACGGCGGCCTTGTAGGCAGCCATGGTCTCGGGATAACCGGCAAATGCCGAAACCAGCATCAACAGCGTGGATTCCGGCAAATGGAAATTGGTCACCAGGGCATCGACCACATGGAACGGTCGGCCCGGGAAGATAAAGATATCGGTGTCGCCACTGAACGGCTTGAGCACGCCATCGCGCGCGGCACTTTCCAGCGAACGCACGCTGGTGGTGCCGACGGCAATTACTCGACCACCGCGCGCACGGCACGCCGCGACTGCATCGACCACGTCCTGGCCGACTTCCAGCCACTCGGTGTGCATGTGGTGATCTTCAAGCTTCTCGACGCGCACCGGCTGGAACGTCCCCGCGCCCACGTGCAGCGTGACGAAAGTGGCCTCAACGCCCTTGGCCGCAATCGCTTCCATCAGCGACTGATCGAAATGCAGCCCCGCCGTCGGCGCCGCCACCGCACCGAGTTTCTCGGCGTACACGGTCTGATAACGCTCGCGATCCGAGCCTTCGTCCGGGCGGTCTATATAAGGAGGCAACGGCATGTGCCCGACGCGATCGAGCAGCGGCAACACTTCTTCCGCGAAGCCCAGTTCGAACAACGCATCGTGACGCGCAAGCATTTCGGCTTCGCCACCACCGTCGATAAGGATCTTCGAACCCGGCTTCGGCGACTTGCTGGAGCGCACATGGGCCAGCACGCGGTGCGTATCGAGCACCCGCTCAACGAGGATTTCCAGCTTGCCGCCGGACGCTTTCTGCCCGAACAGCCGCGCCGGAATCACCCGGGTATTGTTGAACACCATCAAATCGCCCGGGCGCAAATGCTCGAGCAAATCAGTGAATTGACGGTGTGCGAGGGCGCCGCTCGGCCCGTCAAGGGTCAGCAGGCGACTACCGCGACGCTCGGCCAAAGGGTGGCGGGCGATCAGCGAATCAGGGAGCTCGAAAGTAAAGTCAGCAACGCGCATGATGGGGTTCGTCTAGCAGGGCCGGAAAGTCTAGCGGAAATATCGAAAATTCTCTATGTACCTGATTGACCGACGGTAATCTCATCTCTATACTTCGCCGCCATTGAGCCCTGATGGCGGAATTGGTAGACGCGGCGGATTCAAAATCCGTTTTCGAAAGGAGTGGGAGTTCGAGTCTCCCTCGGGGCACCAAAATTAAGAAAGGTCTTGCTTAGCAAGGCCTTTTTTTTCGTCTGTAGAAAAGTGGTTGGTGCAATTCTGACTACTGTTTAATCGTCCTCATCGTTCAAGCACCCTAACACCGTCGTTGGCCAGATCTGCCCTGTCATCACTTTGGATGAGAGCGGCTGAAGTCGAGAAGGCCCAATATGCGGAGAAACAAGCCGCGGCGAGTTATACGGTCGCTCTCAGTAACGGAGACGACGCAGATGAGCAGCGTGCGGAGAAGGTGCTGCGTCTCGCCTCCGAAGCACTGGCAATGGTGACACGTGGCAAGCGAGGATTGGCAGCGACCGCGCAGGCCATGAAAAACGAAGTCGAGAAGCTCGATGTGGAAATTGCAGAGATCAGAGAAGTTTTGAAAGATCTTCGTCAGCGCCAGCTACGCGTAGCGCGGATCATGTGGGCTGACCGCATGGACAAGGCCGCTCAGGAATTCGCCGCCGTCGCGGCACACTTGGAAGCCACCGAGAAAGCCTTGGGATGGACAAGCTCGTTGAGTGAGCTCTATGTGCCCTTGCAAACACCGCGTGGGGCTTCGTGCATCAGCGAGAAGACAATCAGAGATAAAGCCTATGCACTGTCCATGGAGCAGTTGCTAGCCGCATGACTCACCGCATCGCCGATACCTACGGCGATGCTTTCCACCCATAACCGGATCACCAAATCGCGGAACACCAAACGTGTTCCGCGTAACTGGTGTTCCGGTTATTAGCATTTGGTGTTCTGCCTCTGAAAGCCTCGTACTCCGTGCCCTCCGACGTTTCGGGAACACATGGAACACGTGGAACACTTCCTCTTCACTACCTACGGATTAACTTTCCCCTCGCCCCCTTTCGCGGCGTGAACCTTCAGCGCGAATGGACGCGGCGGATAGCTCCGGATCTGCCGATTGCTGTGTGCAACTAGTCCCAGGCAAGGAGCCGTAGCGGCAGATTTTACGGGTCCTCCTGAAGGGGGGGCCCCTACACGGGTTATCAGACTCGCAGATTTCCTCTAGCTGACGATTTTATGAGCATGTCCGTCTTTTCTAATCTTGATTATGCTTTAACCATAACGTGTGAACTGTAATAACACGGTAAGATCGGGCAACATACAAAACCAGCAAGAAACCTGTCGGAGACGGTGCAGAGCGGCGCCCATTCACAATCATAAAAAAGGGCCACAAGGCCCTTTTCACAAACTCTTAAAACTAATCTACACGCCGAAATCAATCAACGCCTCATATTTAGCAGCAACATTTATCCCATACGAATAATTCTGATTATATTGGTGAGCGTTAGCATGAACCAAACCTATGGAAGACTCTTCTCTATTAAGGAGATATAAAGCTATTATAGAAGGCCTAGGACCTACAGAGGTTGCGACAATATTAAAAGAGTCTACATCCTTAGATACAGCCCCTCTAATTTCATCTTTTAACTTTACAGGATCCGAATAAGCATCGAGCTTAATTAGATCCACCTCTGCCCCACCGCCTAATTGACTTATACACCTTTCACTATTATTTAATTGATTACCCTGTTGCGTCACAAGAAAAACTTTTTTGGGTTCAAAGAAGTCAACGAAGTTCTGGGCGCGACTTAAATCAAAACCAGAGAATAAAATCAGGGCAGTAGGCAGATCGGGATAAGCAATACCGCTATGACGGAACACCATCTGAGGCTTTCCAGTTTCTGCGGACAACCACTCTCCGTAGGACTCTGGTGGATAATACAAACATTTAAACTTTACCTTCGCCAACTCAAGACTATGCAAGCAAGCCCAGATGAGATAGCGCGGCATGGTGGTGAGATCCAGAACTATCTCATCTCCACGATTTAATTTACTGAGAGCATTTAGCGCCACATTCCAGACTTCCACATGATTATCACTGCGAAACTTAAAGCATTCATACTGGACGTTCAGCGCACCAAACTTTTGAGCAAGTGCTACTTTATTCGCGACTGCAATCTCGGGAAAGAAAGTGGAAGGATCGAACACCACGACCTTCTCTGGAATATACGTTAACAGAATATCCTCAATACCAGATAAAAAACGCGGTTCCCAACCCATCGAGGTAATAAGAATTTTGTTACTCATCAAATAACCCTCTTTGCGTATCTGAATCTGCTAGGGAAGGAAACTTACCGGTCAGCATAGACGCGACTAAAGCGGAGGACTTGATTGATGCACGTCCGTGCTGACCATGGGGATCTAGACCTCTCGCAGGCCAAAATAGCCTATTCAAAGTGTAGTAATCTTCCTGTCGCCCTCCATCCTTAGACGGCCCAGAACGCCTATACATAACTTGAGCTTTCCGCATTAACCCTAAAATTGGCAAAAGCCGTTTATCACACTCGGGTGTCCGTTCGGAAATTGTAAATGTGATTATCCGCGGTTCGGAGGCATGATTGAAAAGCCTGTCACGAAAATAATCACCCAACGCGCTAACCAAATTAAATATTTGTTGAGCTTGTTCCTTAGAGCAGTCATCGAGTTCGCGATCTAATCCATCTCGAACACGGCTCCAAAGTTTTTCACTTTCTTTCATTATAACTTCCGCCTGAATCGAAGGCGAAATACTCTGAATTGGCTTCCCGAAAGACTTAGACAACGCGTCGTCGTACATCCAATAACAGGGCAACAGGAGATTACGCACTACACCACTTGAAAGGTGGATCAAAGTATCCAACCCAGCGTAAATTGGTCGATTCGCCTTAGGAGATCTCTTGCGAAAGTATAAGGCACGAGCCTGCTTATATGCGTAGTCGTTAATTTGTTTTTTATCTGCTTCCGGGTGCTCAGCGGTGTACTTCCCTACCACCTCGTTCCAGCAAACTTCTAACTCGGCCTTAAATTCTGGGCTTTCTTCAAAAAACTGATCTGGAGAAGATTCGATACCGATATTTTTCAATCGTTTTTCGATAATACTCCTCGCAAGCATCCCAAATTGAGAGCTCTCATTCTGGAAGGGCTGTTCCAGATTTATCGCGATATAATCGTGCCCTTCAATAATGCTTCCACCTGTTGAGGTTCTGCGATCAAAATCTACAACAGTCGCCAGCGCAACTTTAAAGCTGAACACTGAATGATCACGATAGCTAAGCCAGGAGTTGAGCATTAATCTTTGATCGTCATTGAGATCTTGCGCATCATCAATCATCAAAGAAAAATGTGTATCACTTAACACCGAAGTACTTCTAAGCGCGCCCAAAAAAGGAACTATTAAAGTATAAAATGTACGAGCAAATGTAAAATCAGTACGGTTTTCAAAAGATAAAAATTGTTCCTGGGTCTTCCTAAGCTCTTTTTTCAGTGCTCGTTTGATACACTTAAATAGACTGGAATCACCTGGAAGGTCGTCATCAAACACGTAGAACAACTCATCTCTAAGCTCTTCAAGGCTAGCAGCATCAAACAGCTCAACAATTTGTTCGCAATGTTCAGCAATAGCTACCGCAATAGATAGAACGAAATAATGCTCGGATATCGCTTTTGAGAATTTCTCATCCTCAAAAAAATCATGATCTACCCTGCGGGCCAGAGGCGTACTACAAGACACATAGACGCCTATATGCGATAGATCTTTTTGCTCAAGCGGGGTGTCTAATTTTTTCAGTTCTAATGGAAGCGAGTAATAGAGCAATGTCATGCTCTTGCCACAGCCGCGGTGACCGAGGAGCAGAACGTTCCGCGACGACTTCAAAAATCGAGAGTAGTTGTGATCATCAATAAACCAGTCGATCAGTAGGCGGTCAGGAAGGTTTTTTGCGCCATCAAAATCAAAAGGATTATTGCTCATTTTATTTCCTCGCTAAGCTTCTGCAACTTAGGTATAAGCACGTCAACCCCGTATTCTGGGTGAATTTTCTCAACATCCTTTGTATCAACACCCGGAATAAATAGATCATCTAACTCTATGGGAGGACCAATCAATCCTAGCGGCTCCATCCCCTTCCAAAAATTGAGATATATAGACGTCTTCTTAAATGTCTCGAGAAACAAACTGTAGTGCTTACAATATCTCCGCTCGCTATCAAGCTTATGAATTCTCGAATATATAAACCTAATCAACTCACAAAAACCCTCTAGACTTTCTTGATCACTGAAGTCTATTTCTTCGATATCAATATGGTATGTTAGAGCTACTCTTCCACCGCCCAAATCAATACTTATAGAGGTTACCTGAGCATACTGATGGTGAATCATCGACTCTGCCGCGAAAGCAGCCATTTCGATCATATACGCGGAAGTTCTTTGAGGTCCCTCTGCAAGCTCATCAGCGAAGCGTAAAATTGCAGCCAAGCTCTGCACACGAATTTTACTTCCAAATATAAAGTCATCATTAAGATCCTTTAAGGTATCAGAAGTACCATCTGCGCTTTTCCCACTATGACTACGACCGATATTTACAACAAGAGCCATTTCCTGCCTGTTTAGCCACAGCTTATTAAAAACCGCCCCATAAACGGTGTTGATTCTTTGGTTATGCTTTTTCCTTCCAAAGATATTCCCAACATCATGGAACAGTATTGACTGACATAAAATATATAACTCCTCAGTACTGAGACGTTCTCCAGTCCCCAGTAACTGATAGGCATTGTCCAATACGTTGCGTATATGCTCCGGGCCATGATCAGTTAGGCTGGGCTCATTATTTCCGATCCAAGGGAGAATTTGCTCTACTAGTAGCGTCCGGGCAGAAACATATCTCCCCCACAAGGCTTCGCCGCTACTTCCTTGGCTTTCCAACCTTAGTTTGAGCTCATCTTCTATCTTGGATGATTCCCACATTGCTTAAAATATCCAGGGTTAAATTGACATTATGATATGTTTGAAAACAGCTTCAGCGAGCAAAGGCGGCACTGCGTTTCCTACTTGTTGCTGCTGGAAGCCTATAGTTCCTTGGAACTCATAGTGATCAGGAAAAGATTGGAGCCGAGCTGCTTCTCTGATAGAAAGACCTCTATCTTGCCAAGGATGAATCAACATGTTTTTACGAAAATTACCTACAACAATTGAAGGCTTGTCCGCATACAGACGATGATAGATACCCGTATGGCATCGCGTTTTATCTGCATAGTTTTTCATAAGCTCATCAGGAATATTTTCCCAATTTCCACCCTGAGGCACATGCGGGTATCTTGAGAGTATATGCTGCGCATTCCTAGTGATTAAATGATTTGCACAGCTTTCCAGCTCTCCTCTCATCAAAGTGGCGAATCTCGAGTGTGGAGACGTCCTGTAAGGCAGAACATTTACATTAGCGCCATTATCCAAGAAAGGAAGGTCGCCAATTGCGTCATCTACGGTAACTGCGCCTTCCTTGCTCTTCAAAGGCTCACTTAGAACTTTACCTTTCCTCGAACCAATAACAAAAAGCCGCTCCCTCCTTTGAGGTACACCATATTCGCTCGCATTTAAAACAAACGTAGATGTTTTATACTTCAGCTTTTTGAACGACTCCTGAATACTCTTTAAAAAAACGCCACCCTCAGTCTCTTTTAAACCTTTGACGTTCTCAAAAACGACCCAGTCTGGCTCCAGAAGTTTTACAAAGCGCATATACTCTAAAAACAACCAATTATTTGCATTATCTGAAGAGCGGGTTTTTTGATTAGATGTTGAAAAACCTTGGCAAGGAGGCCCGCCAAAAAGAATAAATGGCGCAGCACTTAGACTAGGCATATCAGAGTCTGTAACCTTACGAATATCCTTGTTCAGAACTAACGTTTCAGGATGGTTAACTCTATACGTTGCGGCCGCATGAGGATCACTTTCAATAGCATATTTAACTTCTATGCCCGCTAGCGCTGCACCGACTGACATACCACCAGCACCCGAAAAGATATCAACGGCCTGCATTTAATCTCTCATTCAATTAAAAAATTGATTGACATTAACACATTCCCATCCATCGAGCAGTTGTTTCATTGAAGAGTTGCGCGCTTGAGGGGAAAATTTTCCAACCGTTCGTCGAGGGAGATCGGCGCGGTGGTGCAAGCTCTGGCCCCTGTGAAACGGGATATGGGTCAATCCCTAGGTGCGATGTGCCAGTATCGGTTTTCAGCTCCAACGGTTAGCGTAGATCATCACTAAGGATGGGCCTCGGCCTACAAGGAAAAAAGATGACAGGATTTTGGGATCGGTGGGGAAATCTAATTCAGCGCTTGCTTGCGTCTGTTGGGTCTCAAGCGTCGTTGCTTGCTTTGGTGTACGTTTTTAAGCCTCCCGCGCATTTTTCCGGATGGGCGGGTTTTTTGGCAATAGTTGCAGCACTGCTGGCGCTGATAAGCATCTGGCTTGAAATTTCATCAGATAGAAGAGCGCATAAGAGCAGAAAAACCTACTCCAAAGAGGATGCAGCAGGCATCAAAGCCTATATGCGCAATTGGATTGGGGGGAGCGGGCAGGCTGTCATATGGACTCGCGACCTGAGCTGGGCTGACGACGACCAGACCAAGAACCTTCTCAAAGATAAGGCAAGAAATGGCAACCTAACCGTTTGCATGCCGAAAATGACCGAGTTGGGGCAAACCCTAAAGGACGCAGGTGCGAACGTCTGGATCTACGGGCGACCGAACTTCAAAACACCTGCCTCCCGATTCACGATAGCGCACTACGGCAATGGAGGATCACAGGTTGCAATAGGACGTGCGACTGGGGGCATTCATGTAATTGAAGAAATTGATGCCAACAACCCTGCGTTGCACATGGCGACTGACTTAGCTCACCTGGCTGAGCTCCTTCATAGTGAGGCTCCTGCAAATGTTTGATATCACCAGTGCGGAACCAAAATCACTTGCTGCCCTAACCGCTCAGTGGGATCAATTAGCAAAAGAGAGGGAGCGTCAACTCTCGAACGGATTAGACATTAGCTTCAGTCATGTCGTCGCTCCTACAGCGCTCAGACTGCTGGAAGGTGCAGACCTATCTTTGTTGCTGGACGTAGGAGCGGGCACTGGTCATTTTGCAGCACTCGCTGCTTCTGTCGCTGAAAGCGTGGTAGGCGTAGAGCCGTCATCAGCCAGTGTCGAAATAGCGGTAACTGTGTGCGCACGGCTTCAAAACGTTCGCTTTCTACACGCGGCTATCGAAGATGTCTCATTGCAAGAGATGCCAGATCTCGCAAGCGCTGCTACTGCGGTGATGGTAATGATGGCTGCTCCGGATTTAAACCTGTTCGCCCAAAGTGTGGCCGCCCGTTTGAGAAAAAAAGGTACTTTTGTAGCAGTTATTCCACACCCTTGCTTTTGGCCGGAATATTGGGGATACGCGACGGCGGCTTGGTACGACTACACAAAGGAAATTTTTGTAGAAGCCCCATTTAAAGTTTCTCGCGACCAAACGACTGTCAGGACTACCCATGTACACAGACCTCTCAGTCAATATCTATCCACCTTTGCGGATCATGGATTTCGCTTGGCCGCGTTCGAAGAGCCCGTTCCAGAAGCGAGAGTGCAGGCGATGTACCCTGAACCTTGGAGCTTTCCGAGATTTGCCGCGTTAAAATGGATAAAGGAAGATATTTGAACTTGTGATGGTTCAGCAGCCTTTCGCTTGTATCCCTGCTTGTATCCCAAGGTGTAATATCGCGCTACAAGCCTTGAAAACTATGAAACCCGACAGTCTCCCTCGGGCACCAAAATTAAGAAAGGTCTTGCTTAGCAAGGCCTTTTTTTTCGTCTGCCGGAAAGTGGCTGCTGTTGTAGGAGCTGCCGCAGGCTGCGATCTTTTGATCCACCGCTTCTTGGTCAACCGAAAACCCAAGGATCCTCCCCCATGGAAACGTCACTGGAAACAGTCGCCCTTTTCTCTCTCAAACTAGCTTATGAGGAAGAAGGCCTGAGCCCGATTTTGCGGGACGACATGGTCATGGGTGATTACCAGAAAGACATTTTCGAACTATTGGTGCGGCGTGGGGATGTCGAGACCATTCAGTTCAAGATGAATGAATGCCTGAGCCTGGCGATGGACGCCTTGGGCGGTGTCGAGAAACCGCTGGGGCGCGAGTTGCACAAGTTATCCGCTGACTTCAGCGAGGCGCGCTCGCTGGAGCAGCTGGATCAGCCGCTCCTCGCGCTGAAGGGTTACTTGAAAGACATCTTGTAATGGGCTGAGCCGTTACAGCAGATGCTTCGAGATGTACTTGGAGATCTCCACCATCGAGGTCTTCCCGGTGAATTCGAACTTCACCTTCCCCAGTGACGAAAAGTAAATCTCCAGCTCCGAATCCAGATCGAACGTGCCCGAGGTTTCCACGGAGTAGGCGACGATGTTTTTGTACGGCAAGGAAGTGAAATCCTTCTTGCTGCCGGTAATCCCCTGAACGTTGACCGCGATGATGCGTTTGTTGGTAAACACCACGCCGTCACGCATGGCCTTGTAAGAGTCGATCACTTCTTCGCCATCCAGCAGCAGCGCACTTACGCGTTCGGCGTACTCATCGTTCTGCTTGAGTTTGAAGAAGCCTTTGTTGTTGAAGTCGATCATCTGTCCATCCTCATCTTCAAGAAAACATCCCGGTATTTCTTTGGTTCAACGACGGGCTTTCAGCACGCGGATATCCGTCGGGAAGCCATCGACGCCGACAAGCTTTTTCCAGCCCAGATACTGAAACTCACCCTTCTCATCAATGTAATCGCCCTTCTCCACCGATCGGCCACCAACTACCGCGACGCGCTTCACTTCGCCACAGCCGCCGTCAGAAGGCCGGACCGTATAGATCACATACGGTTTCACGTATTGCGTGGCGCGGAAGTATTGGCCGCAGATTTCATCGACGGTGATCAACATGGTTTTCAGGCGTGCTTCGCCGTCGGTGTCTTCGTGCAGTTTCAGGAAGGAGATGTCGCCGACGTCGCTGTAGCCGAGGGAGCGGGCGCGTTGGTAGGCGGGGGAATTCTGGTGGGCGATGCGGCCTTCCTCCGCAGCGCCTTGCATTTTCGCGGCGAACTCCGCTTTGCCTTGGGCAATGATTGATTCAGCCTGGCCCGTGAAGTTTTCGCATTCGGCGAATTCTCGCGAGCCCAGGTGATTGGGCGTCAGGTTGGAGCGGTGTTCATTCATGGTCTGCAGGTTGCTTTCCAGCGCAAACATCACGTCGTAGGCCGTGGCCCGACCGCTTTGTACGTCGGCCATTTTTTCCAGCACGCGCTGGCAGTTGCCGGCGTAATACTTCCAGCTGTTTTCCGGGTGTTCTTGCACGGCGGCGAATGCGGGGGTTATTGCGACGGCAATTGTGATTGCGCAGAACAGGCGCAAAAAATGAGTTCTGACAGGCATAGGTAGTCCATTACAGAGAAGAGCGATGGCGCGACGCTACTATTTTGCTATCTTGCCGTCCACTGCCAGTAACGAGGTCGCCAGCGCCTCGATGGAATCGATTTTCAGAGGGAGAAACACCTTGATGGCCGTGTTGTACTTTTTCGTCTGGGCAGCCGTTTGGGCTTGGGTCGTGCAGACCCGTGGTGCCTGGAACCTGATCCTCGCCAACCTGGCGGGTGCTGCCAGCGGCTTTATCGTAGCGATGATTTTTTCGGTGGTCTGCTCAGGCCTGTTCCCGGCGCACGTGTCTCCTTCGCCGGAGAACCTGGCCAGTAGCGTGTTGCAAGTAATCACCACGTTCGGCGTGTTGGCGGGTGTCTGGATGTGGTTGGTCAGGCGTCCTCGGCCAGAGCATCCGTTGGCCCGGCAACTTTTCGCTGGCATCTGTGGATTGGCTGCGGGTGTGTCGACGCTGGCGTTTTTCGCGCTTAATTTTCACTGAGCGCCGCTATCGTCACTGGCATTACACGTCTGTTTTGTTATCTTGCCGCCCATCGTCAGCGTTCACCTTGGGCGTGCGTTGATTTCAGGTTTTGAAGGTTTAAGGAAAGGATCAAATGGAGTTTCTGCGTTTTCTGGCGTTTGTCGCGGTGTGGGGGTTCATGTGGCGCTGGGTGGTCAAGAACCGTGGCAGCTGGAATATTTTCTACGGCAACATCGTCGGCGCAGCGGGTGGTTTCATTGTCGCGATGGTAGTGCTGTCGATCACGTTGTCGTTGTTTCCTTCGTCGCATGACTACGAAGCGGCGCAGGCTGAAAACACGCAAGTCATCGAGCCGACCTCCCTATTGCCTGAAGCCGAGGCAGTCACACCCGCTGCCGAACTGAAGGATGCGCCGGCTTTTGCTGCCATCGAGCCGGATGACAAGCCCTCTCCCGCCGACTCCGCACTGTTGCCGAATTACGCCAGCCGGGCGCCGAAATCAATCGGGTTACAGACCGTGCTGGATCAAAGCGACTATCAGGGGCGCATGGCCCTGGCAGCGCTGAACAAGAAATTGCGCGGCGACGCACAGGCCGACAAGTCGATGATTGCGTATGTCATGTGCAGCCCGTTTGTGACCAGCACGTTGCGCTTCCCCGCTTCGGCGCGTTTTGCTGACAGCAAGGCACTGGTCAGCCACCGCTTCAAGGATCAGGTCTACACCTTCAACAACACCGTCACCGCGCGCAACATGAACGGCGACGATGTCACCTACCGTTTCGATTGCTCGGTGCAAGAGCTGCCGCGAGTTGACGCGCTGCCTGCGCAATGGCGTTTGTTGGCGCTGAAAGTGCAAAAAGCCGACTCTTAAGGCTTATTTAAGGGATCAAGGCGCCGCCTGCGCTATCATCGCCGGCCTGTGCGCCTTGAGCTTTGCCCTCGATGTCCTCGACACCCGCTGACCTGATCCCGCTGCCTCCTGTCCTGGCCGGCCCGCTGTTGCGACGGCTGGAGCCAACGCGCGTGGTCATGTGGCTGGTCGGCACGCGGCCACTGGCGCTGACCTTGCGCCTGCAAGGTGTAGGAGACATTCCTCTCGACGCCGGGAAATGCGCCGTCATTCCCGTAGGTCGTCAGGCGTTTGTTCATCTAATCGATGTTTCTCTCGACAGCGCCCTGCCCTGCGATACACGTATCGACTATGACCTGCTGATCGACAATGCAGAGGGCATCGCCGACTGGGCGCCACATCTGCTGTACGGCAATGCAACCAGTCCGAACTTCGTCCTGCGCTCGCAGATCGATCAACTGTTGCATGGTTCCTGCCGCAAGCCGCATCACCCGGCGACGGATGGTTTGCTGTGCGTCGACCAATTGCTGGCGACGGAAACCGATCCGCAACAACGCCCCGCCCTGTTGATGATGAGCGGCGATCAGGTCTACGCCGACGACGTGGCCGGCCCGATGTTGCGGGCGATTCATGCCTTGATCGAACGCCTTGGCCTGTTTGACGAACACCTCGAAGGCGCCGTGGTCAGCGACAGCGCGAAGCTTTATGAACACCCGGCCAGTTACTACCACCGTGCGGATTTGTTACCGGCGCTGGAAAGCAACGAGACATTGCGCGAGCGATTTTTCGGCGGTGCGCGTAAGCCGATTTTCACCAGCAGCAGCGCTGACAATCACCTGGTGACCTTCGCCGAAGTCATGGCGATGTACCTGCTGGTGTGGTCGCCGACGGCCTGGTCGCTGATCGATCCGCAAGCGCCCGAACTGACGCCCGAGCGCCTCAATCGCTATACCCTCGAACAGACTCGCATCGACGCGTTCAAGGCTGGATTGGACAAGGTCGCCCGCGCGCTCGCGCACCTGCCGAGCCTGATGATTTTCGACGATCACGACATCACTGATGACTGGAACCTGTCCGCGCAATGGGAGGAAACGGCCTACGGCCATCCGTTCTCCAAACGCATCATCGGCAACGCGCTGATCGCCTATATGTTGTGTCAGGGCTGGGGCAACAATCCCGATGCCTTCAAGGATGTCTTGGAGAAAACACTGGGACTGAGCGCCAGCGGTGATGACCAGTATCTCGACAGCCCGGTGCAAGATGCTCTGATCGATGATTTGCTGCGCTTTCAGCAATGGCATTTCGTCCTGCCGAGCAGTCCGGCGCTGGTGGTTATCGACACCCGTACACGACGCTGGCGCAGTGAGATGGCGCTCAAGCAACCTTCAGGTCTGCTGGACTGGGAAGCGCTGAGCGAACTGCAACAGGAACTGCTCGATCACCCGTCAGCAATCATCGTTTCCCCGGCGCCGATCTTCGGCGTGAAGCTGATCGAAACGGTGCAAAAAGTCTTCAGTTGGTGCGGTTTTCCGCTGCTGGTCGACGCGGAAAACTGGATGGCCCACCGCGGTGCGGCGCAGGTGATCCTGAACATTTTCCGCCACTCGCGCACACCGGGTAACTACGTGGTGCTGTCCGGCGATGTGCATTATTCCTTCGTCTACGAAGTGCTGATCCGCCACCGCAAGGCCGGGCCGCGAATCTGGCAGATCACCAGCAGCGGCATTAAAAACGAGTTTCCGAAAACCCTGCTGGAATGGTTCGACCGCCTCAACCGCTGGCTCTATTCGCCACGCTCCCCGCTGAACTGGTTCACCAAACGCCGCCGCATGCGCATCGTGCCGTATACGCCGGAACATGCTGAGGCAGGTGAACGCTTATGGAATTCGGCGGGGATCGGTCAGGTGTTTTTCAATGAGCAGGGGCAGCCGCGCGAGATCATTCAGCACAATTCGAATGGCAAGGCGAAGACACGGATGCTGGCGCCGGATCTGGCGGACTATCCGGACTAGCCATAGTTTTTTCCTACACCGGGAATGCCGAATGCCGACAACGCGGCGGTTTCTCGCTGCCCGAGACAGTGGACAAGGAATACAACCTTCTCAGAAACGTCTCCAGAGTTCTTAAGTGATACTGAACGTGCTCGCAGTAAGCCCTTCTGCGAAACAACCACTAGTAGGTCTCGCCTTGTCATCCTGTACTCACCTCCATACGTTCTTGGCATCCAGCGAGGATCGAGAGCTAACTTCGCAATCTCGGCAAGAATCTAAGCCTGTCGTGATGATGCCTCTTGGCGAGAACAGCACACTCGAAGAAACAGCCTACTTGATGCGCTCACCCGCAAACGCCGACCGGTTGATCAGATCGATCGGCGAAATGCGCGCAGGAAAAGCCAAAGTCAGACATTTGATCGAAGAGTGAAAATCGTCACGACTGAACGACGCATCCCACACCTCTGACAATCATCTCCACCTCCCGCTCATCAATCGTCAACGGTGGCAGCAGCCGTATCGTCTTGCCACGCGTGACGTTGATCAACAGTCCATGATCCCGCGCCGCGATCAGGGTCAGATCACGCACCGGTTGTTTCAGCTCGATACCAATCATCAAACCCTGACCACGAATCGCCAGCACGTTGGGATTGTCCGCGAGCTCTGCGCGCAGGCGAGTTAATAGCCGTTCCCCCTGAATCCGGGCGTTTTCCAGCAGGCCCTGTTCTTCGATGATGTCCAGCACCGTGCAACCGACCCGGCACGCCAGCGGATTGCCGCCGAAGGTGCTGCCATGGCTCCCGGGCGTAAACAGATCCGCCACCCTGCCCCGCGCCAGGCACGCGCCGATCGGCACACCGTTGCCCAGTCCTTTGGCCAATGTCATGACATCCGGGACGATGCCTTCATGTTGGAACGCAAACCAGCGGCCGGTGCGGCCGATACCGGTCTGGATCTCGTCGAGCATCAGTAGCCACGCGTGACGATTGCACAGTTCGCGCAGGGCTTTCAGGTAGCCGGGCGGCGCCAGTTGTACTCCGCTTTCGCCCTGGATTGGCTCGACCAGAATCGCCACGATCCGCTCGCCATGCTTTTGCTGCACCTGTTCCAGCGCTGCGAGATCACCGAACGGCACTTTGAGGAAATCACCCGGCAATTCGTTGAAACCCAGGCGCACCGCCGGGCCATCGCTGGCCGACAAGGTGCCAAGTGTGCGGCCGTGGAACGCGTTGGTCATGACCACTACCAGCGGCTGCTCAATGCCTTTGCGCCAGCCGTACAAACGCGCCAGTTTCAGCGCTGTTTCATTGGCCTCGGCACCGGAGTTATTGAAGAACGCCCGCTCCATCCCCGACAGCTCGGTCAGCCGTTTGGCCAGTTGCTGCTGCCAGTCGATGCTGTACAGATTCGACGTGTGCAGAAGCAATCCCGCCTGCTCGCTGATCGCTGAAACGATCCGCGGGTGCGAGTGGCCGACGTTGGTCACCGCGACACCGGCAACCGCATCCAGATACTCGCGACCGGCCTGATCCCACAGGCGAGTACCGAGGCCTTTGGTGAAACTCAGGGCCAGCGGTTGGTAGGTGTTCATCAGGGCGGCGGTCATGACTTCAAACTCCAGTGAAGGTCGGTGTGCTGGCAGTATGGTTAGCCAGCGAAACTGGATAAACTCGGTAAAACTTCATTCATTTAAAAGCTGAGCTTGATAATGGACCTGTTCCAGTCGATGAGCGTGTACGTCAAAGTCGTCGAAGCCGGGAGCATGACGGCGGCTGCGTTGCAGTGCGACATGTCGACGACCATGGTGGGTAATCATTTGCGCGCGCTGGAACACCGACTGGGCGTGCAACTGCTGCAACGCACGACCCGCCGTCAGCGGCTCACCGAGTTTGGCAGCGTTTATTACCAGCGATGCCTGGAAGTGTTGGGATTGGTCGCCGATTCCGAACGCCTCGCCGAACAGACCCTCGATCAACCCCGGGGCATGCTGCGCCTCACCGCGCCGCTGACGTTCGGCGTTGAACGGCTGGCGCCGGCGCTGAGTGAATTTTCACTGCTTTATCCACAGGTCAAACTCGATGTGGTGTTGACCAACACCCGTCCCGATCTACTGGAAAGCGGCCTCGATGTCGCGTTTCGGCTGGGCAATTTCGAGCAGTCCAACCTGATCGCCCGGCCCTTGATCGACTACACCCTGACCGCGTGCGCGTCGCCGCAATACGTCGCCCGGCGCGGCATGCCGAAAACGCCGGAAGACTTGCAACAACACGACTGCCTATCGTTCGCCTATCCCGCCGGTGACGACTGGCAATCGGTGGAAAAGCGCTGGCGCCTCAGCGGCCCCGACGGGGAGATCATGGTCGACGTCAGCGGGCCTATGCTGATCAACAGCTCCGCCGGGCTGCATCAGGCTGCCCGCACCGGCATGGGCATCGTGATGCTGCCGGATGCGCTGGTGGAGCAAGACCTGCGCGAAGGCCGACTGGTGAAAGTGATCGCCGATTACCAGCCACCCAGCCGACCGATGCATCTACTCTACGCGCCGGATCGCTATCGCTTGCCGAAACTGCGTCGTTTCGTAGAGTTTGTCATGCAGCGCTGGGGCAAATCCTGACGTCACCTGCACCAGCCTCCCAGGAAGAATCACTGACAAGGACCCGAACAGCAGATGAACAAGACACTCGTCGTACGTGATTTGCTGCCCGTCGAAACGCAATCGGTGTGGCAGTTTCTCGGGCAGCATGGCTGGGGCCATCGCACCGGCTCAGCTGAACACTTCGCCCGGTTGATCGAGCACTCTCAGCGCACGGCCGTCGCCGTCCAGGGTGAGCGCATCATCGGTTTCGCTCGCGGGATCACCGATGGCTTGTCCAACGGCTACCTGTCGATGGTGGTGGTCGATGACCAGCATCGGCGTGCAGGGATTGGCCGCGCACTGGTCGAGCACATCATGGGCGACAACCCGGATATCACGTGGGTGCTGCGTGCCGGGCGCGAGGGCGCTGAGGCTTTCTTCGTCAGCCTGGGTTTCGAGACCTCGGTGATTGCCATGGAACGGCCGCGCCTGAAATAGCGCACGCCGGGAAAAAACTCGACCGGCAGACCGTTGCTCCGTGACAACGCCGCCGCGCTCCCCTAAATTAGTCGGCCTGAAAAAGCCCTCGGTTTTCTCATCTCCACTCAAGTTAAAAAGTAGTGAAATTTCAATGTCCGATTTCAACACCGCTGAATCCGTAGTCACCGAATCGTCCAAAGCGGAATACGAAAACTCCATCAATCTTTCACAACACCTGCCACAAGCCAAAATCATCAGCGAGATGGTCCTGGACGCGTTCCAGTCGACCCGCGAAAGCGACCAGATCCGCGAGCTGCGCGCGGCGATCCGTCAGGCTCACGACAGCTTCGATGACGACAAGGCCTACGAACTGATGGGCGAACTCAAGGCACTGAAAGACGCCGAAGCCGCCGACCTCGCCGCCCTTGAAGACCTCAGCAGCAAGTTCTCGATCGGCCGCATCCTGTCCAGCTTCAAGGACGATCCGGCGTTCCAGGAAATCGTTTATGGCCTCGCGCTGAAAGTGCTGAACCAGACCCATCAGGCGATCAGCAATCCGAGCGGCGGCAAGAGCAAGGCTGCGAAGAAGAAAGAAGTCGAAATCTTCACCATCAGCAAGGACGGCATCAGCGTGACCTTGCCACTGCGCACGCCACGCTCACGCCTGAACGTTGACCGTGCAGCGCTGGAGTTCCTCGGCTTCACCTTCGTCGGTGAAGGTGAGGAAGCGGAACTGGAAAGCGAAGTCTTCGTTGATAATGCGGGTACAGAGCAGGCAGTGAACCGCAAGAACATCATCACCGCATTGCAACAGCAGACTGCGTTTGATGGTTACAGCATCGCCGCGCAGTAATAGCGCAGCCGCTGTACGAAAAAGCCCCGCGCTGAGATTCAGTGCGGGGCTTTTTGTTGTCCGGCTTGTGATTCGTGAGGAGGCGAAAATCCTAGCCCCTCACCCCAGCCCTCTCCCGAGGGAGAGGGAGCGGATTTGTGTGATTTTCAAACCTGAGTTCGGCTCGATACTTCAGGTCGACGTACACCTTGAGAGCCCTTCGGTCAGTCCCCTCTCCCTCTGGGAGAGGGCTAGGGTGAGGGCAAGCCGTCAAACCACCCTCAAGCCGAAGGATGCAACGCTACAATCATGTCCACTTCAATCGCCGCGTTCTTCGGCAACTGATACACACCGACCGTAGTGCGCGTGTGCCGGCCGGCATCGCCGAGCACATGACTGAACACGTCCGACGCACCGTTGGCGACTTCGCTCAGGTCAACGAAGTCCGGCGTCGACTTCACATACACCGTCACCCGCAACAACGCCTTGATCTTGTCCAGCGAACCCACCGCATCGACGATCAGCGCCAGGCAACGCATTGCACTGATGCTGGCGGCGGCCTGGGCATCCTTGAGGGTCAACTCCAGCCCAACCCGACCGGGATACTGAATCTTGCCGTGGGTGCGCGGGACCATGCCGCTGATATACAGCTCATCATGATGTCGGATCAGCGGCGCGTAATTGCCGCCGGCGGTGTTCTCACCATAGATGTCGTAGTTCAGCTCTTGGGCCAGGGCAATAAAACGCTCGTCGCAGGTCATCCTCTCAGTCATTTCGCCCAGCCTTATGATCAGTGCATGAAGAACCGCAGGTTAAGACAGATGGGCAACCGCAAATGGCAAGGAGCTATCACTGTCATGGTTGGATCCAAATCTAGGGGGTTTGTTACTGCGCCGCAACCCGCAGTCACGGAAAACAAAAGCCCCACACCTCTTTCGAAGTAATGGGGCTTTAAATTTAAATGACTTTGTCGTTAAACGGCGCTCAGGCGGTCAACCATGTCAGGGAATTTTTCAACCAAACGGATCAACAAAGCAGCTTGAGCATTTGGCTTTGACTTTTCCTGCTCCCAGTTTCTCAGAGTGCTGGGACTCGCCCTGATTCGCTTGGCAAAGACGGCTTGAGACATATGTAACTTTTCTCTCAAAGCCACGATTTCTTGGGCTCCGACTTCCGGGACTGGTTTGTCCTCAAGCACTGTATTGCGCAGGGTAATTTTTCCTTCGCGTTGAGCCGCCATCTCATCAACGCCCTGCATCAACTCTGCAAACAGGTCGCGTTTTTTCATGGGGTACCTCGTGTTTTCAACTCTTTATCTATGGCTTTTTTGAGCGCCTTTTCTTGCTCGGCAGTCAGATTCTCAAGCCCATCTTTGTCGTAAATTGCAAACATCCAGAACTGACCATCATTCATAAGCCAATAATAGATGCCCCGTAAGCCGCCTCGTCGGCCCTTGCCACGTCGAGCATCAGCCCAACGTAGTTTTCTGAATCCACCCGTTCGGGGCATCACATCGCCTGCCAACGGATTGCCCTGCATATAAGCCTGCAGTTCTCGGTACTCATCGTCTGTCAGGTAATGACCAACGCTTGTGGTAAATATCGTTGTTTCAAAGAATACGGTTCGCATGTGCAAACTATAGGCAAATCGCCTACAGACAGACTATCAACAAATCCGGCTCCAGATAAACAAAAAACCCCGCACATCTCTCAATGTGCGGGGTTTTTCTTCAAGCCTTTGAGCCTTACGGCGCGTACGTCAGCAGCAGCTCTGCGGGCACCTTGAAGTCCAGGGACATCATGACGCTCAACGCAGTAATGGTGAAGATCGAGAACACGAACAGCTTACGTGCCCAGACCGTGTCATCCACTGCCTTGTAGCCGGTCCAGGCCATGTACAACCAGTACATGCCCATGGCCGCAGCCACCGCGAGATAGCTCATGCCAGCGTAACCGCTGAAGGTCAGCATCAAGGTCGCTACGAGGAACGCCAGGATGTAGAGCAGGATGTGCTTCTTGGCCACTTGGATCCCGCGCTTCACTGGCAGCACCGGAATCGATGCGGCCAGGTAATCGTTGAAGCGGAAGATCGCGATGGCGTAGGAATGCGGCATCTGCCACAGGCTGAACATCACCAGCAACGTCAGCGCGGCCATGTCGAAGCTGTTGGTTACGGCAACGTAACCTATCACTGGCGGCATGGCGCCCGACAGACTGCCCACCAGCGTGCCGTGAACCGACTTGCGCTTGAGGTACAGGCTGTAGAAGCCGACGTAGATGATGAAACCGATCACCGCGAACAAAGCGGCCAACGGGTTGGCCACCTTGTACAACAACGCAACGCCGAGAACACCAAGGATGGTCGCGTAGACCAGGGCCAGTTTCAGGGAGATCAAGCCCTGCACCAGCACCCGGTTTTTAGTGCGTTCCATCTTCAGGTCGATGTCGCGGTCGATGCAGTTGTTGAACACGCAACCGGAGGCAACAACCAGGGATGTACCGATCATGGCAGCCAGAAACACCGCCAGATCCACATGCCCTTTCGAGGCCAGGAAAAACCCGCCTGCCACAGAAAGCACGTTACCGAAAATGATCCCCGGTTTGGTGATTTGGATAAAGTGCTTGAGCGACATCGGGTCTTACCTCACTTCGCCATCATGTAGGTGTGGATGCTGAACATGATCCACAACGACAGGCCAACCAGCAGCACGATCACAATGGCCGTAAAGACAAACGCGATCACGTTGTTACGCTGAGCAATGGAACGGTCCAGGTGCAGGAAGTAATACAGGTGAACAATCACCTGGATTACTGCGAACAACAGAACGATTGCCAGCGTGGTGGCCTTCGGCAGGCTCGGGTACATCACCAGACCGAATGGAATCACGGTCAGGATCACCGACAGGATGAAGCCAATGGCGTACGACTTTACGCTGCCGTGGCCAGCATCATGGCTGTCATGGGAGTGTGCATTAGCCATTACAGAGTCCCCATCAGGTAAACAACGGTGAATACGCAGATCCACACCACGTCCAGGAAGTGCCAGAACAGGCTCAGGCAGCTCAGACGGGTCTTGTTGGTCGCCGTCAGGCCGTGCTTGTTGACCTGGTACATCATGATGCCCATCCAGATCAGACCCGCAGATACGTGCAGACCGTGGGTACCGACCAGGGTGAAGAACGCGGACAGGAAGCCCGAACGGCTAGGACCGAAGCCCTCGGAGATCAGCAGGTGGAACTCGTTGATCTCCATGGCGATAAAGCCTGCGCCCAGCAGGAAGGTCATGAACAACCAACCCAGAACCTGCTGCTTCTTGCCTTTGAACAACGCCAGCATGGCGAAGCCGTAGGTGATCGAACTGAACAGCAGCAGAGCGGTTTCGCCCAGCACGTATGGCAGTTCGAAGATGTCGTGGCCCGACGGGCCACCGGCAACGTTGTTTACCAGTACTGCGTACACCGCGAAGATCGACGCAAACAGAATGCAGTCGGTCATCAGGTAGAGCCAGAAACCGTATACGGTCATCTCGCCCGAGTCGTGGTGATGGTCATCGTGCCCATGGTCACCATGGGCGTGTCCAACATTGGTCACTAAGTTCGACATGGTTTAAGCCTGTTCTAACGAGGTTTCAACACGGGTGGCACCGGCCGGGATTTTCCCTGCCGCAACCAGACGCTTGTGCTGCTCGGCTTCGATACGCTCGATCGTTTCAACCGGAACCATATAGCCCTGGTCGTCACGTGCAGCGTGGATCACGAAGTAGATGACGGTGCCGGCCAGGCTGGCGATCGCCAACCACCAGATGTGCCAGATCATCGCGAAACCGAAGACGGTCAACAGTGCGCCCATCACCACGCCAGTGGCGGTGTTGTTCGGCATGTGGATCGGCTCGTACTTGGCCGGACGCTGGTACGCAGTACCGTTTTCCTTGGCTTCAGTGAACGGGTCGATGCAGTCAGCCTTAGGCAGCACAGCAAAGTTGTAGAACGGAGGTGGCGACGAGGTCGACCATTCCAGGGTGTGTGCATTCCACGGGTCACCGTGATCGCAAACGTTCTCTGGCTTGTTACGGTCACGCACGCTCACATAGAGCTGGATCAGCTGGCAGGCAATACCCACAGCGATCATCACCGCACCGAACATGGCAACGTACAGGTACGGTACCCACTCAGGGTTGGTGGTGGCGTTCAGACGACGGGTCATGCCCATGAAGCCCAGTGCATAGAGCGGCATGAACGCGACGAAGAAGCCCGAGATCCAGAACCAGAACGCTGCTTTACCCCAGCCTTCGTGCAGCTTGAAGCCGAACGCTTTCGGGAAGTAGAACGCGAAACCAGCGATGTAACCGAATACCGCACCGCCGATGATCACGTTGTGGAAGTGCGCGATCACGAACAGGCTGTTGTGCAGAACGAAGTCAGCACCCGGGATGGCCAGCAGTACGCCGGTCATGCCGCCGATGGCGAAGGTCACCATGAAGCCCAGAGTCCACAGAACCTGGCTGGTGAAACGCAGACGGCCCTGGTAGATGGTGAACAGCCAGTTGAATAGCTTCACACCCGTCGGGATGGAAATCAGCATCGTCGCCAGACCGAAGAAGGCGTTGACGCTGGCACCCGAACCCATGGTGAAGAAGTGGTGCAGCCAAACCATGAAGCCCAGTACCGAGATCGCGCCCGAGGCGTAGATCATCGAGTGGTGGCCGAACAGTTTCTTGCCGGTGAACGCCGAGATCACTTCCGAGAAGATGCCGAATGCCGGCAGGATCAGGATGTAAACCTCAGGGTGGCCCCAGGCCCAGAACAGGTTGACGTACATCATTGGATTGCCACCAAGTTCATTGGTGAAAATGTGGAAATCCATGTAACGGTCAAGGGTCAGCAGTGCCAGGGTAGCGGTCAGGATCGGGAACGAAGCCACGATCAGAACGTTTGCCCAGGTGCAGGTCCAGGTGAAGATCGGCATGTCCATCAGTTTCATGCCAGGGGTACGCATTTTCAGTACGGTCGCGAGGAAGTTAACCCCCGTTAGCGTCGTACCTAACCCGGATAGCTGTAGCGCCCAGATGTAGTAGTCCATGCCCACGCCAGGGCTGTATTGCAGACCCGACAATGGTGGATAGGCAACCCAACCGGTCTTGGCGAATTCGCCGACGCCCAGGGACAGGTTGATCAGCACTACGCCGGAAACCAGCAGCCAGAAGCTCAGGGAGTTCAGGAACGGGAACGCAACGTCACGCGCGCCGATCTGCAGCGGCACTGCAAGGTTCATCAGGCCGGTGAAGAATGGCATCGCCATGAAGATGATCATGATCACACCGTGAGCGGTGAAGATCTGGTCATAGTGTTCAGGTGGCAGGTAGCCAGGCGAACCCTCGGTGGCCAT
>Ga0209070_100439_pt1 | contig 25828 bp, 25 predicted proteins | sample SynthPrep_5_END__FD_187205 | JGI IMG/M metagenome (GOLD analysis project Ga0209070, IMG submission 187205) | Synthetic microbial communities from Ohio, USA - SynthPrep_5_END_DS10_MetaG (SPAdes) (version 2) | ecosystem: Engineered > Bioreactor > Aerobic > Activated sludge | place: USA: Ohio... | reverse complement strand
CTATGGCATCGATTTCGCGCTGCATCGCCTCTCGGTAAAGACGCCGATCGGCCTGGGTGCGAGGCCCGCGCACGGCTGGGCCCTTTTTGCGATTGAGCATACGGAACTGAATTCCCGCAGCATCAGCCACCCGACCCATCAAGCCGTCCAGTGCGTCGATTTCACGAACAAGATGGCCCTTACCAAGACCACCGATCGCCGGGTTGCAGGACATCACACCAATCGTTTCGCGCTTATGGGTAACCAGCGCGGTTTTCGCACCATGTCGTGCAGCCGCGGCTGCTGCCTCACTGCCCGCGTGACCGCCACCAATAACAATGACATCGAATGAGTGGTGCATATTCCTGCGCCTTATTTTAACCATCAGCACTGCCGCGTGGGCCGCCAATGTTTCACGTGAATCATTTTCCTATGCAGAATTCCGAGAAGATCACGCCGAGCAAATCTTCCACATCCACGCGGCCCGTAATGCGTCCGAGCGAGGTCGCCGCAAGCCGCAAATATTCTGACCTGATCGCAAGGTCCATGGCTTCGGAATGGAGCGCATCACTAACATAATTCAGCGTGTCTTCAAGACGTTTTTTGTGACGCGCGCGCGCCGGAACCAAAGTCTGCGCAGCGCCGACCCGCCTTTCGATCTCCCGTTTGATCGACGAACGCAACTCGGCCAAGCCAACACCCTCCTTGGCCGAGATGGAGAGATCATAATCCGAGCCTGCATTAGAGTGGGAAACCGCCGTTTTAGTTCGGACCCGTAACCGTCTTTGATTCTCAACCGACGCGGAAAATTGTTTCGGAATCGAATCATTATCCTGCAACACCAATACGAGATCGGCAGTTTCCGCCGTCAGAACGGCGCGCCTGACACCCTCCTGTTCGACCACATCCTGAGTATCCCTGATACCGGCTGTATCGAATATCCGAACCAGATAACCATCCAGATTGATATCCACACTCAGCACGTCTCTGGTCGTGCCGGCGATATCCGTCACAATGGCGACGTCGCGACCGCTCAGAGCGTTAAGGAGAGTGGATTTACCCGCATTAGGCTCTCCAACCAACGCCACCTTGAAGCCGTCACGAATGATTTCACTGCTTCCACCGCTCCGCAGATGACCGGCAATCTCATCTCGCAGCTGCGACACGGAATCCCAGACCTGGGACGCAACAGAATCCGGAACGTCCTCTTCATCGGCAAAGTCGAGTTCCGCCTCGATCATGGCGCGGGCACGGGTCAACCGATTTGCCCAGCCATCATAGAGCGCCGAGAGTTTGCCTGAGCTTTGCTCGACAGCCAACCGCCTCTGCATTTCGGTTTCCGCCTGCAACAGGTCGGCAAGTCCTTCAACTTCGAGAAGGTCCATCTTGCCGTTCTCAAATGCACGACGGGAGAATTCGCCGGCATCTGCGGGCCTGAGCCCCGGAAGATTGTCGAGTTCCGTGAAAATCGCGGCCATGACAGCCCGACTGCCGTGACTGTGAATCTCCACGCAATCCTCGCCCGTGAATGAATTGGGGGCCAGGAAAATGACCGTCAGCGCTTGGTCGATAATCTCATTGTTTCGATCCCGAATCGAACCCAACGCGACTTGCCGAGGGGCGGGAAGCTCGCGGCCGGTCAACTTCAACAGAGCCTCAAAGGCTAAGGGACCGCTGATCCTGATGATGGCAACACCGGCCGGCAGGGCTCCGCTTGAAAGCGCATAGATCGTATCGGTGGAAGCTGGCATCACGTACCTCGTCTAAAACAGTCAAGCCGCATTCGAATAAACGAATGCGGCTTTAAATCTTGGTCGAAGAATCCGGCTAAACTCCGGATCAGGTATTCATGGACTCGAAGAAGTCCGAGTTCGTCTTGGTCTGCTTCAGCTTGTCGATCAGGAACTCGATGGCGTCCATCGTTCCCATCGGCGCCAGAATTCGACGAAGCACGAAAATCTTCTGCAGATCCTGACGCGGTACCAGCAGGTCTTCCTTACGCGTGCCGGATTTCAGGATGTCCAGAGCCGGGAAGATGCGCTTGTCGGCGACCTTGCGATCGAGCACGATTTCCGAGTTACCCGTACCCTTAAATTCTTCGAAGATCACTTCGTCCATACGGCTGCCCGTATCGATCAATGCAGTCGCGATAATCGTCAGCGAACCGCCTTCCTCGATGTTACGAGCGGCACCAAAGAAGCGCTTTGGCCTCTGCAGAGCGTTAGCGTCCACACCACCGGTCAGGACCTTGCCGGAAGAGGGAACGACAGTGTTATAGGCGCGGCCGAGGCGGGTGATGGAATCGAGCAGGATGACGACGTCGCGGCCATGTTCCACAAGGCGCTTCGCCTTTTCAATGACCATTTCGGCGACCTGGACGTGGCGCACAGCCGGTTCGTCGAAGGTGGAGGAGACGACCTCACCCTTCACCGAACGCTGCATGTCGGTCACTTCTTCCGGGCGTTCGTCGATCAGGAGAACGATCAGATAACATTCCGGATGGTTCGCCGTGATCGAATGGGCGATGTTCTGCAGCAGGACCGTTTTACCGGTGCGCGGCGGCGCGACGATCAATCCGCGCTGGCCCTTGCCGAGCGGCGCGACGAGATCGATCACCCGCGAAGAGAGATCCTTCGATGTCGGAACATCGAGTTCCATCTTGAACCGCTCGTTTGGATAGAGCGGCGTCAGGTTATCGAAGTGAACCTTGTGACGAATCTTTTCAGGATCGTCGAAATTGATCGTGTTGACCTTTAGAAGCGCGAAGTAACGTTCGCCTTCCTTGGGACCACGGATAGGGCCTTCAACGGTATCCCCTGTCTTCAGCGAGAAGCGGCGGATTTGCGAGGGCGAAATATAGATGTCGTCCGGACCCGGCAGATAGTTCGCGTTTGCAGACCGCAGGAAACCAAAACCATCCTGCAGGACTTCAACGACGCCTTCGCCGATAATTTCAATGTCCTGGCTCGCGAGAACCTTGAGGATTGCGAACATAAGCTCCTGCTTGCGCATGGTGCTCGCATTTTCAACTTCCAGGGATTCAGCAAAAGTCAGCAAGTCGGTAGGCGATTTGCTCTTAAGTTCCTGAAGCTTCATTTCAGCCATGAAGGAAAGACCGTTTGATAATGTAATTTGGGGGAGGGCGTGTTCGCGAATCAGATGCTGAGGGAGATACCGCAGATGACTGAAAAATTCACATGCCACGAAGATGAGTGAGGGGAAAATAGCGACTGAACACGGCCGCCGCAAGAGGAAAGCACGAATTCCGCGAAATTTATCGTGAGAACCTCTTAACCGAAGGGTTTCACAACCACAAGTACGACTATGAGGATCATCAGCACCGTCGGAACTTCGTTCATCAACCGCCAGTGACGGGCAGGTCTGGTATTTTCATCCCGTGCGAAACGTTTGGCGCTGCGGGTGAAATAGACATGGGTGATGGTCAAAATCACCACCAGCGCGATTTTTGCATGCAGCCAGCCGCCGGAGAAACCGTAAACCGACCAGGCGAGATAAAGCCCCAATACCCAGCTTATCATCATCGCCGGGTTCATGATGACCTTGATCAGCCGCTGTTCCATCACCTTGAAGGTCTCGGACTGCTGTGAGCCAACAGGCGCATCGGTGTGATAGATGAACAGCCGCGGCAGGTAAAAAATCGCCGCCATCCAGGAGATCACCGCGATGATGTGAAGCGCCTTGATCCAGAGATAGAGATCGGCGGGATCGGCATAAAACAGCAGGGTGACAAATGCCGCAAAGACGCCAAGTGCTACGCCCGCCCGAAGGGCGGCTCTGTTTCCGGAACGGGCAGAGGTCTGTTTCTCGTCGCTCATGCCCCGGCTCCATAAGCGCGTACCCGCTGTACCAGCCTTGCGACGTTTTCCGGATCGGCCTGCGGGGTAATGCCATGGCCGAGATTGAAGATCAGCGGACCCTGTCCGAGCGCCTGTAGCACGGCATCGATGCCATCCTGCAACGCCCTGCCACCGGCCACCATCAGCATCGGGTCCAGATTGCCCTGCACAGAGCCTTCCTTTTGCAGATCGCGAGCGAAGCTGAGAGGTACAGACCAGTCGAGCCCGATGGCGTCTGCACCTGTCTTGCGGCGATAATCCTTCAAAAGATAACCGGCCCCCTTGGCGAAAGCGATGATCTTTGCGGATGGACGACGAGCGCGTACCGAAGCGATAATCCGTGCAACGGGCTTTACTGCATATTCCTCGAATTCCTTCTCGCCGAGAACGCCGGCCCAGGAATCGAAAATCTGAACCGCGTCGGCGCCGGCATCGATCTGCGCCACCAGATAATCAGCGGAGATATCCGCAAGGAAAGCGAGAAGTTTTTCCATCGCGACCGGCTCCTGGTAGCCGAATAGCCGCGCCGGTGCCTGATCAGGTGTGCCGTGGCCGGCAATCATATAGGTGGCAACCGTCCAGGGCGCGCCGCAGAATCCGAGAAGCGTCGTCTCATCCGGCAAGGCTGTGCGCAAGCGGGAAACGGTTTCGAAAACAGGCGAAAGATGTTTTAGGACATTCGCTGAATCTAGCTTTTCGATACCGCTCACATCGATCGGGTCCATGGCCGGACCCTTTCCTTCGCTGAAAGAGACGTTGCGATGAAGCGCGTCCGGTATCACCAGAATATCGGAAAACAGAATGGCTGCATCGAGCCCGAACCGGCGAATGGGCTGAAGGGTCACTTCAGTTGCCAGCTCGGGATTATAACAGAGCTCGAGGAAACTGCCGGCGATCTTTCGCGTTTCCCTGTACTCGGGGAGGTAACGCCCTGCCTGCCGCATCAGCCATATGGGCGGAGGTGTGACCGTTTGCCCGTTCAACACCTTTATAACCTTACGCTCGCTCATGCCACCCAACTTCTAAAAAATAAAATCAAAGAGATTTAAAAGATTTTCTATTTCTTAGAGTCGGTGAGTAGCAAGGATTAAAATCTTTCCAGTCGAAATGCCGCAGCCGGGCCTTTTCATCATTCTGCGAGCACAAGGAAATCGTTCTTTCGCAGAATAATGGAGAAATCGAAGATTCAATAAATTATTTCAATAATTTAGAATTTTAGTACCGAAGGCGTTGTCTGTGGATCGCTTGTGGAGAGATTTGAACAAGTTCCAGATTTTCAGACTATTCACAGGCACGCCGAACAACAAAGAAGCCACTTGCGAATTGTGGAAAAAAACCACTTTATCCACGGCGCGGCGCAGCCCGCAGGACAATCCGGAAGTTTGTCCCGGTTTATCAACAGCGGGAGAAAAACAGCGTGGAGAACAAAAAAAGCTTCTTCCATTTGCATCTGATTTCGGACTCAACGGGCGAGACTCTGATGTCGGCCGGCCGCGCGGTTTCTGCGCAGTTCCACGCCTCCATGCCGGTGGAACATGTTTATCCGATGATCAGGAACCAGAAGCAGCTTGCCCAGGTGGTGGACCTTATCGACAAGGAACCGGGCATCGTCCTTTATACCATCGTTGACCAGCAGCTGGCCGAGTTTCTGGATCTACGCTGCCACGCGATCGGGGTGCCCTGCGTCAACGTTCTGGAACCGATCATCGGTATTTTCCAGACCTATCTCGGCGCGCCCTCCAGACGGCGGGTCGGGGCGCAGCATGTCTTGAATGCGGATTATTTCGCGCGGATCGAGGCGCTTAATTTCGCCATGGACCATGATGACGGGCAGATGCCGGAAACCTATGATGAGGCCGATATCGTCATTATCGGGATCAGCCGTACGTCGAAAACGCCAACCAGCATCTATCTCGCCAACAGGGGAATAAAGACCGCCAACATTCCGGTCGTTCCCAACGTGCCTCTGCCCGAAAGCCTCTATGTGGCCACAAGGCCACTGATCGTCGGTCTCGTCGCGACATCGGACCGCATATCGCAGGTGCGTGAAAACCGGGAGCTTGGCGTTACCGGGGGATTTGACAGCGGGCGGTACACGGACCGCGCCACCATCATGGAGGAGCTGAAATATGCGCGGGCGCTCTGCGCGCGCAACAATTGGCCACTGATTGACGTCACGCGACGGTCCATTGAGGAAACGGCGGCAGCCATTCTTGCCCTTCGCCCGAGGACACGATAATCCGGATCGCACCATTCGGAGCAGACAGTCGATGAAACAAGAATTGATCCTCGCCTCGTCCAGCGCATCCCGCCAGATGTTGATGCGTAATGCGGGCCTGACATTTTCGGCAATCCCGGCGGATATAAACGAGCGTGCGCTCGATGAAGAGCTGGAGAGAAACGGCGCCCGCCCGGAAGAGGTTGCGCTTGAACTTGCCAGAGCCAAGGCCCTCGCAGTCAGCGCGCTCCATCCTGAAGCGCTCGTTCTTGGATGCGACCAGACAATGGCGCTCGGCACCCGCGTCTATCACAAACCGAAGACGATGGCGGAAGCCGAGGCGCACCTGCTTTCATTGTCCGGCAAGGTTCATCGCCTGAACAGCGCTGCCGTGCTCGTTCGCGGAGAAGAAGTAATATGGCAGACTGTTTCCAGTGCCGAGCTTTCCGTGCGGAAACTGAGCGTCGAATTTATCTCGCGTCACCTGCAACGGGTGGGAGAAAAAGCTCTGAGTAGCGTTGGCGCCTATCAGCTCGAGGGCGAGGGAATCCAGCTATTCACTTCGATCGAAGGCGATTATTTCACCATTCTCGGCCTGCCGCTTCTGCCTCTTTTATCGAAACTGCGCGACATGGATGTCATCGATGGCTGATTCACGTGAAACATTAACCATAAATGCCTTCGTTGCCGGTTACCCGATCAAGCATTCCAGGTCGCCTATCATCCACTCCTATTGGCTGAAGAAATTCGGCATTTCCGGCTCCTATAAGGCCGTGGAGGTCACGCCGGACGACTTCCCGAACTTCATTGCGACAATAAGGGCGCAGGGGCTTGGATCCGCCGTCGGCGGAAATGTCACCATCCCGCACAAGGAAGCCGCCTACAGGCTCGCCGATAGCCCTGACGAGGTGGCTGAAGAACTGGGTGCGGCCAACACCATCTGGATGGAAGAGGGTAGGCTTCACGCCACCAACACGGATGGTTATGGTTTTGTCTCCAATCTCGATGAGCGACACCCGGGCTGGGATAAAGCCGATCGGGCGGTGGTGTTTGGCGCCGGTGGCGCAAGCCGGGCAGTGGTTCAGTCCTTGCGGGACCGCGGTATTGGCGAAATCCACATTTTGAACCGCACTGAAGAACGTGCCCAGGAACTGGCCGACCGTTTTGGCGCCCGTGTTTTTTCCCATCCGCAGGGCGCGCTTCATGAGGTCATGCAAGGTGCCGGTCTTTTCGTGAACACCACATCGCTCGGCATGGACGGGACCGAAGCGCCCGAACTCGACTTCTCGCCGCTGGCAGAAAATGCCGTCGTGACGGATATCGTCTATGTGCCCTTGATAACGCCCATCCTGCAGATGGCGCAGGCACAGGGCATTGCGACCGTGGATGGGCTTGGCATGCTCCTCCATCAGGCGAAACCCGGTTTCAAGAAGTGGTTCGGTCAAATGCCGGAGGTCGACGAAACCCTTCGTTCCATCATCATCGCGGATATGGAAAAACATTGATGATTGTCATCGGTCTTACCGGCTCGATCGGAATGGGAAAAACAACGACGGCAAAGCTGTTTGCTGAAGAAGGCGTCCCGGTTCTCGATTCCGATGAGGTCGTGCACGCGCTTTATCGGGCAGAAGCTGTTGGCTTGATCGAAACCGCTTTCCCCGGCACGACCGCTTCCGGTGCGGTGGATCGCCAGAAGCTCGGCGAAGTTCTGCGGGAGAATCCGGCTAATTTTGGAAAGCTCGAAGCGATTGTTCACCCGCTTGTCCGGCAGAAACAGGAGGACTTTCTCGCAAAGGCTAGGGAAGAAGCTCGGCAATTCGCCCTTCTCGATATTCCGCTGCTGTTTGAAACCGGAGCTGAAGAGAGGGTCGATAAAATAGTGGTCGTCAGCTGCGCCCCTGACATACAGCGCCAGCGCGTTTTATCCCGGCCGGGCATGACGGAAGAGAAGTTTGAAATGATCCTAGCCCGGCAGATGCCAGATGCTGAAAAGCGCCAACGCGCCGATTTCGTCATCGATACCGGAAATGGTGTCGAAGCGGCGCGGGATCAGGTAAGAGGAATCTTGCAAAGATTGGCCGCCGGTTCAGGCCACGGAGAAAACAATGCGTGAGATCATTTTCGATACGGAAACCACGGGCCTTGAATCGAAACTGGACCGTGTTATCGAAATCGGCGGGATTGAGCTGATCAACCATTTTCCAACCGGAAAAACACTGCATCTCTATATCAGCCCGGAAGACCGCAAGGTTCACCCCGATGCGCTTGCGGTTCACGGCATTACCGACGACTTCCTGAAAGACAAACCGAAATTCGCCGATGTCGTCGACGAGATCCGTGATTTCTTCGAGGGCGCGCGCTGGGTGGCGCATAATGCGACCTTCGATATGGGCTTCATCAATGCGGAATTCGCCCGTCTTGGAATTGAACCTGTCGCACCCGATCTGGTGACGGATACGCTTTCGCTCGCCCGCCGCAAGCACCCGATGGGACCGAATTCTCTCGATGCGCTTTGCCGGCGTTACGGCATCGACAATTCCCACCGCACCAAGCACGGCGCGCTTCTCGACTCCGAACTTCTAGCCGAAGTCTACATCGAGATGATCGGCGGGCGCCAGACGGCGCTCGGTTTCGGTTCCTCCGCCAAGCAGGAAACCATCGTCATCGAGGATGACGTACCGCTTGAGCCACTGCAACGGCCAAGCCCCTTGCCCTCGAGACTGGACGCGGAGACGCTCGCGGCTCATGGCAAACTTGTTCTCGGCATGGGCGACAAGGCGATCTGGAACCGGTACCAGAATTGACGCGCCTGCCGAGACGTTGAAATGGCAAATGTGGTCAAAGAAAAACCCGGGCAAAGAACCCGGGTTTTGTTTTGTCAGAAATTCTGAAACGCGATATGCGCTGCTCAGTTCGGTACGGCCTGAACCTTGGCTCTCGCCTGTTCTTCGGCAACGCGCTGAGCGAACATCTGCGCAAAATCGATCGGGTCGATCATCAGCGGCGGGAAGCCGCCGTTGCGGGTAACGTCCGCGATGATCTGGCGTGCGAAGGGAAACAGAAGGCGCGGGCATTCGATGAACAGCACCGGCAGCATATGTTCCTGCGGGAAACCGGCAATGCGGAACACGCCGCCATAAACCAGCTCGGCCGCAAACAGAACCTTGTCGCCATCCTTGGCTTCCGCATTCAGCGCCAGAACAACGTCAAAATCCGAACCGGAGATCGGGTTTGCATTGACATTGACGTTGATGTTGATCGACGGCGCATTTTCACGTGCCTGGAGCGAACGAGGAGCGCCCGGATTTTCGAAGGAAAGATCCTTGATGTACTGGGTAAGAATGTTGAGGGAAGGACTTACTGCGTCCTGTGCACCATTTTCAGCGGTCATTACGTTTCCTCGCGGCGTGAATTCGTGGAAGGCGGTCTATCATTTCGACCCGAGCCTTACAACCCTTCGTGAGCCGGCCCTGGGTCTGTTCCAACGCGCCTTCAGGGTTTGGGCAGGTCGCGATCATCCGGCTTGCGGGACCAGGGAGAATCCTTCGGTCCTTCGCGGTGAAACTCTTCCTCGTCGAGGTCTACGACCTTGGAATTCCCGCTTTTTCCTTGATCATTGCGGAACCCGGAAAAATCACCGGGCTGCGGACCGGACTGGCTGCCAGACTGGCGAAACGAGCCCGCAACAACGACGCGTGGTCCGAAGGCTTTCCAGAAAAAGCGCCGAACCGTTTTCGACAACAGCAGAAGGCCGAGGATGTCGGTAATGAAACCGGGAATGAAAAGCAGGATTCCGGCGACAACCCGCATGGCGCCATTGACCAGCTCATCCGCCGGTTGGGCACCCGTGCGTCCGGCTGCCTGAAGGTTTCTCACCATGCCGATGCCGCCAAGGCGCAGGATCAGGAGCCCGAGAAACGACGTGAACAGGACGAGCGCCAATGTCAGCCACAAACCGATCGCTTTGCCGACAATGATGAAGCCGGCAATTTCGAGGATGGGCATCATCAGGATGACGATGGGGAGAAAGGAAAAACGCATCTTCTAGCCTTGCGTGTGCATCTCTGGCAGATTGCCGGTTCGCGAGAACACCGATGATTGAATCTGCACATTTGAATGATGGTAAGATGCAGACTATATGATGGTGTGGTTTTCGATTTTAAATGGCGGTTTTGGTAAAAGATGGGCTTTAGCGACTTTATCACATTGTTTTTTCTCGTTGCGGCGGTGCTGATCTTCTTTCAGCTGCGTAGCGTTCTCGGCCGCCGAACGGGCAATGAGAAGCCGCCATTCGATCCCTATAGCCCGCGCGACGTCGCGAAAGGTCCCGTCACGGACGATAACAAGGTCGTGACCCTGCCGAAGCGCGGCGAGGCGGAGGATGAAAACCGCTTTGCCGAGGCGGATGCGCTTGCGCCCGTGGACTCCGCATTAAATGCTTCCCTCAGGGACGTGATGACCAAGGACCCGACGTTCCGCCCGAAGGAATTCCTCAACGGCGCACGCATGGCCTATGAAATGATTGTCATGGGTTTTGCCGACGGCGACCGCAAGACACTCAAGAACCTTCTGTCGAAGGACGTTTTTGACGGCTTCGATGCGGCCATTTCCGAGCGGGAAAGTCGTGGTGAGGTTGTTAAGTCCACCTTCGTGGGTATCGAAAAGGCCGATATCACCCAGGCGGCCGTTCGAGACTCGGAAGTGCAGATCACGCTGAGGCTGGTCAGCCAGCTGATTTCTGCCACGTATGACAAGGACGGCAAGCTGGTGGATGGCGATCCGGACGCGGTTGCGGAAGTGGATGACATCTGGACCTTCTCGCGTGACATTCGTTCGCGCGATCCGAACTGGAAGCTGATCGCTACCGAATCCGAGCAATGAGCACGCCTTTTTCAATCGACGAAGTGTCTTTCCGCGATCTGCCAGGGTGGCGGGAGGACGATCCCAGCGAGCTTTTTGCAGCTATGGGAACGATCCTGTCGCATCTGAGGAATGCGAAACCCTACAGGACCGGCGCGCTCGGCGTCACCGCTGGGGAACTGGTTTCACTTCTGGAAGCCGCCGAAGGCTTGGAAGCGGATAGCCCCGAACAGGCGCGCCACTTTTTCGAAACCAATTGCGTAGCCTTCAAGATTTCTCCTGCTCAGGGAAAGAGCGGTTTTGTTACCGCCTTTTACGAACCGGAACTGGAAGTGTCTTCCACACCGGACGAGATCTGGCGTTATCCGATCTATCGCAGGCCGCCGGAACTGGTGGATATCGGCGACGATAATCGTCCCACCGGTTTCGATCCGACCTATGCTTTTGGCAAAGAAGGCGAAGACGGGATTTCCTATTTTCCCGACCGTCGCGCCATGGATGAAGGATATCTGGAGGGCAGGGGTCTTGAGATCGCCTGGGCGAAATCGAAGGTCGATCTGTTTTTCGTCCACGTTCAGGGTGCTGCCCGTCTCCTGTTTCGCAATGGTGAGGTGAAACGCATTACCTATGCGGCAAAAGCCGGGCATCCGTTTTCGCCAATCGGCCGCTTGCTTCTGGATCGCGGCGAACTCGATCCAAAAACCGTCTCGATGCAGACGATCCGAAAATGGCTCGCCGATCATCCCGACGACGTGGATGGCGTGCTCTGGCATAACCGCTCCTATATTTTTTTCCGGGAAGCGGATGTTGCCAAAGACGATATGGGACCGATTGCCGCCGCCAAGGTGCCGCTGATCGCTGGCCGGGCGCTTGCGGTCGATAGGCTCATTCACACATTCGGTTTGCCCTTTTTCATCCATGCGCCGTCATTGACCCATCTGGATGATGGAAAACCATTCGCCCGGCTGATGCTGGCGCTCGATACGGGGTCGGCCATCGTCGGCCCGGCGCGCGGCGATATTTTCACCGGCTCCGGTTTCGAAGCCGGCGAACTTGCCGGTACGGTGCGCAACGACGCCGATTTTTATATACTGTTGCCGCATGCTGCTGCGGAAAGGTATCGGCGATGAAGGGCAGTCGAAAGCTTGGCAAGGAAGAACGCATCCTGTGGGGTAAGGTCGCAAGGACAGCGCGGCCGATCCCAGGCAGGCTGGAGGATTTGCTGGCTTTCGACGATGTAGAGGAAACCCCGGCCGAGCCGGTGGTTCCGCAAACCGGCAAGGGTCTCTTTCCGCGCATGCTCGCAGAGCCGGCGGAGGTGCCGCCCGCTTCGCCGGACAAGAAACCCCGAATTCATCAGCCGCTGGAAAAACCGGTCAAGCGCAAGCTCACCCGCGGCAGGCTGCCGCTGGAAGGGCGGATCGATCTGCACGGCATGTTCCAGAGCGAGGCCCATGCGGTTCTGCTCGACTTTCTGCTGCGCGCGCATGAACGGGGTCTGAGGCATGTGCTCGTCATCACCGGCAAGGGGCGCTCGATAGGCAGCGACGGCGCGTTGAAAAGAGCGGTGCCCATGTGGTTCTCCAAACCGGAATATCGCCATTTGATTTCCTCCTACGAGGATGCATCTGCCAATCATGGCGGCGACGGCGCGCTCTATGTGCGGCTGGCACGCCGGAAGGGTGACAAATCATGACGCCCTTTGCCGAGGCGGTGCGACAGCTTCGCGAACGCAAGGGCGTGACGCAGAAGGAAATGGCCGCCGCCATCGGCGTGTCGCCGGCCTATCTCTCGGCGCTGGAGCACGGCAAGCGTGGCAAGCCGAGCTTTGATCTCCTTCAGCGCATTGCCGGATATTTCAATATTATCTGGGACGAGGCGGAGGAATTGTTCTTTCTCGCCGGCTCGTCCGACCCGAAAGTGGTGATCGACACCATCGGTCTGCCACCACAATATACGGCTTTCGCCAATCGTCTGGCGCGGGATATTCGCAAGCTGCCGCCGAGTATGATAGAGGAACTGTCAGCGGTGCTGCAAAAAAGCCGTTCTTGCGATTGAAACCCCTCTATCCCCTGCTTTATGCAGCATCCGGAAGCATGCGGCCTTTGGGATTGGGTGTAGAATTTCTATAGTCGCATGTCGGATTTGAGTGATTCGCTGGCTTCAGGCCTTCTCACTGAAAACTTGGCCAGGAAAACTTTGGAAAGAGTACTTATGACCGAAACATCGTCAAGCGAAGTCGGCGCGAACACGGAATACGGAGCCGATTCGATCAAGGTCCTCAAGGGTCTTGATGCTGTGCGCAAACGGCCCGGCATGTATATCGGCGATACCGATGACGGTTCCGGCCTGCATCACATGGTCTACGAAGTGGTCGACAACGCCATCGATGAAGCACTCGCGGGCCACGCCGATCTGGTGACGGTGACGCTGAATGCCGATGGATCGGTGACGGTGACGGATAACGGACGCGGTATTCCGACTGACATCCATTCTTCCGAAGGCGTTTCCGCAGCCGAAGTCATCATGACCCAGCTGCATGCGGGCGGAAAATTCGACCAGAACTCCTACAAGGTTTCCGGCGGTCTGCACGGTGTGGGCGTTTCGGTGGTGAATGCGCTTTCCGTCTGGCTGAAGCTCAGAATCCGCCGCAATGGCAAGCTGCACGAAATCGGCTTCACCCATGGTGTCGCCGATGCGCCGCTCTCCGTCATTGGTGAATATGAAGGTCGCTCCGGCACGGAAGTCACTTTCCTCGCGAGCCCGCAGACCTTCACCATGACGGACTATGATTACGGCACGCTGGAGCATCGCCTGCGCGAACTGGCATTCCTGAATTCCGGCGTGCGCATCCTGCTCACCGACAAGCGCCATTCCGATATCAAGCAGGAAGAGCTGCTGTACGACGGCGGGCTTGAAGCCTTCGTCCGTTATCTGGACCGCGCCAAGAAGCCGCTGGTGGACAAGCCGGTCGCCATCCGTGGCGAAAAGGACGGCATCACGGTCGAGGTCGCGCTGTGGTGGAACGACAGCTACCATGAAAACGTGCTCTGCTTTACCAACAACATTCCCCAGCGCGACGGCGGCACCCATATGGCCGGTTTCCGTGCAGCGCTCACACGCCAGGTAACATCCTATGCCGAAACATCGGGCATCCTGAAAAAGGAAAAGGTGAGCCTGCAGGGTGAGGACTGCCGTGAAGGTCTGACGGCCATTCTCTCCGTCAAGGTTCCCGATCCAAAGTTTTCGTCGCAGACGAAGGACAAGCTCGTTTCGTCCGAAGTGCGCCCGGTTGTGGAAAGCCTCGTCAACGAGGCTCTCTCCACCTGGCTGGAAGAACATCCTTCCGACGCAAGGATCCTTGTCGGCAAGGTCGTGGAAGCGGCCGTCGCCCGCGAAGCCGCCCGCAAGGCGCGCGAACTGACGCGTCGCAAGGGTGCGCTCGATATCGCCTCTCTGCCCGGCAAGCTTGCCGACTGCTCCGAGCGCGATCCGGCGAAATCCGAACTCTTCCTCGTCGAGGGTGACTCCGCCGGCGGTTCGGCCAAGCAGGGCCGCTCGCGTGAAACCCAGGCCATCCTGCCGCTGCGCGGTAAGATCCTCAATGTCGAGCGCGCGCGTTTCGACAAGATGTTGTCCAGCCAGGAAATCGGCACGCTGATCACTGCGCTCGGCACGTCGATCGGCAAGGACGAGTTCAACGCCGACAAGCTGCGTTACCACAAGATCATCATCATGACGGACGCCGACGTCGACGGCGCCCATATCCGTACCCTGCTTTTGACCTTCTTCTTCCGCCAGATGCCGGAACTGATCGAGCGCGGCCATCTCTATATCGCCCAGCCACCGCTTTATAAGGTGACGCGCGGAAAGTCCGTACAGTACCTCAAGGATGAGAAGGCGCTGGAAGACTATCTGATCTCCATGGGCCTTGAAGAAGCATCGCTGACGCTTGGCTCCGGGGAAGTGCGCGTTGGCGCCGATCTTCGCGAGGTCATTCTTGACGCGGTGCGCATGCGCTCGCTGATTGATGGCCTGCATTCCCGCTACAGCCGCTCGATCGTGGAACAGGCCGCCATTGCCGGCGCGCTCAACCCCGAGCTTTCGGCCAATGCGGCGCGTGCCGAGGAAACGGTTGCCGAAGTTGCCCGCCGCCTCGACATGATCGCGGAAGAAACCGAACGTGGCTGGACCGGCACGGTGCTTGATGACGGCGGCCTGCGCTTCGAGCGCATGGTGCGCGGCGTCAAGGAAGTTTCGACGCTGGATATGGGTCTCATCGGTTCAGCCGATGCCCGTCATATCGATCAGCTCGCAGCCCGCACGCGCGACATCTACGTGACGCCGCCGGTTCTGCAACGCAAGGACGGCACCATGGAGCTGCCAGGTCCGCGTGCGCTTCTGGATGCGATTTTCGCCGCCGGCCGCAAGGGTCTTTCCATGCAGCGTTACAAGGGCCTCGGCGAAATGAATGCCGAACAGCTTTGGGAAACGACGCTTGACGCCAATGTCCGTTCGCTTCTGCAGGTCAAGGTCAACGATGCGACCGATGCCGACGGCCTGTTTGCCCGCCTGATGGGCGACGAGGTGGAACCGCGCCGTGACTTCATCCAGGAAAACGCCTTGAGCGTTGCCAACCTCGACATTTAATTCTGTGGGGCGTCTCACGTAACGATTCACGTGAAACGAAACTTTAACAAAAGGCCCGGCGGTTGTTTTCCGCCGGGCCTTTTTGTTGATATTGACGCTCGGATATCAATCGGCCTTGCCGGTGAAACGCCCCTTGAAAGCGACGTCCGAAAGGGGAAGGCGCTTGCTCGGCACTTCCCGTTCCGCCAGATCATCGGGAAGGACGGTCTTGTCGGTCAATGTGCCGATGGCAACCGCCGCCTCCACTTTATAGCCTTCTGGAACATCAAGCTTTTCCACGATCTGGTCTTTCAATATGCCGGCCATGCCATGGGCGTGGTAACCGAGCAGATGGGCCTGCATGGCGAGCGAAAACCATGCCGCACCGGCATCGAAGGAATGGGTCGCTGAAGGTTTTTTCTCGCCTTCTCGCGAAATATTGTGGTCGCGGGAAATGACGAAGAGCAGCACGGAGGCATTTTTTGCCCAGCGCTGGTTCCCCTCCATCAGAAGTTCCACGAAGAGCGGCCAGTCCTCGCTATCCTTGTGTGCATAGACAAATCGCCATGGCTGATGATTGGATGCCGAGGGCGCCCAATGCGCCGCATCGAGAATGGTCAGCAGATGCTCTTGCGGCATGGCATTGCCATCGAAGGCGCGGGGAGACCAGCGATCGAGGAAAAGGGGATCGACGGGATATTCTGATTGCCGGGAATTACTGTTCGTCACGGGCCATGTCCTTTTGATTGCCGGGAGGGAAAAGGTATTTTTCGAAAGTCGGAGCAGTCAAGGGGTGACAAGTATGAATGCATCGTTCATATATGCATCACCTTGTCAGACAACTGGGAGAGAGTTCCATGAAATTGATGCGCGTTGGCCAACCCGGCCAGGAAAAGCCTGCGATCCTCGACGCGGAAGGAAAAGTCCGCGATCTGTCCGCCCATGTGAAAGATATCGGCGGCGATGCCATCTCTCCAGAGGGCCTCAAGAAGATTGCTGCCATCGATCTTGGCACTCTTCCGGTCCTCAACGAAGAGCGCATCGGCGCCTGCGTTGCCGGAACGGGGAAATTCATCTGCATCGGCCTCAACTTCTCCGACCATGCTGCTGAAACGGGTGCAACCGTACCGCCGGAACCGGTCATTTTCATGAAGGCGACCTCGGCGATCGTCGGTCCGAATGATGATGTTGTCATTCCGCGCGGCTCCGAAAAGACCGACTGGGAAGTCGAGCTTGGTGTCGTCATCGGCAAGACGGCAAAATATGTTTCGGAAGCCGATGCTCTCGACTACGTCGCCGGTTATTGCGTCTCGCACGACGTTTCCGAACGCGCCTTCCAGACGGAGCGCGCCGGGCAGTGGACCAAGGGCAAGTCCTGCGACACCTTCGGCCCGATCGGCCCCTGGCTCGTCACGAAGGACGAAATCACCGATCCGCAGAACCTCGGCATGTGGCTGAAGGTGAATGGCCAGACAATGCAGGACGGTTCCAGCAAGACCATGGTTTACGGCGTTGCCCATGTCGTTTCCTATCTCAGCCAGTTCATGTCGCTGCATCCCGGTGACGTCATCTCCACCGGCACGCCTCCCGGCGTCGGCATGGGCCAGAAGCCGCCGCGTTATCTCAAGACCGGTGATGTCGTGGAACTCGGCATTGAAGGCCTCGGTTCCCAGAAGCAGACCTTCGTCGCCGACATCTGATTATCGACAAGCGTTCAACTGAAATTGAGGCGCCGGCGGGAAACCACCGGCGCCTTCGATTTTGTGCAGTTGCGAAAAGCTGCTATGGTCAAAAAAAGAGCGTGATCCGCGAGGGAGGCGTAATCAGTGTTCTACCACCTTTATGAAATGAACCATGCGGCGATGGTGCCCCTGCGCGCGGGTGCCGATATGATGCGCCAGGCCTGCAGCAATCCATTGAACCCGCTTTCCAGCACCGCCTTCGGGCGAAGCCTCGATGCGGGCTTTGAGGTGTTCGAGCGTCTGACACGCCGTTACGTCAAGCCGGAGTTCGGCCTTGGCACCACGACCGTTGATGGCGAGACGGTTGCCGTCACCGAAGAAATCGTCTGGTCGCGTCCCTTCTGCAACCTCGTTCATTTCAAAAAAGAATTTGATACGACCCGCAAAGCGGATCCGAAGGTGCTGCTGGTTGCGCCGATGTCCGGCCACTACGCCACATTGCTGCGGGGAACGGTGGAGGCGCTGCTGCCATCGGCGGATATATACATCACTGACTGGATCGATGCCCGCATGGTGCCGGTGACAGAAGGCACCTTCGATCTCGACGATTACATCAGCTATGTCATCGATATGCTGCGTGAGATTGGACCGGGTGCGCATGTGGTTGCCGTCTGTCAACCCTCGGTGCCGGTGCTCGCGGCCGTTTCCCTGATGGAAGCCGATGGGGATGGTTTCGCACCGGCATCCATGACGCTGATGGGGGGGCCGATCGATACGCGCATCAATCCCACAGCCGTCAACGGCCTGGCCAAGGCCAAGCCCATCGAGTGGTTCCGCGATAACGTCGTCATGCAGGTACCGTGGCCGCAGCCTGCTTTCGGCAGGTCCGTTTATCCCGGCTTCCTGCAATTGTCCGGTTTCATGTCCATGAACCTCGACAAGCACATGACGGCGCATAAGGATTTCTACCTCAACCTCGTCAAGAACGATGGCGATTCCGCCGAGAAGCATCGCGATTTTTACGATGAATATCTGGCCGTCATGGATTTGACGGCGGAATTCTATCTGCAGACTGTCGAAACCGTTTTTATCGACCATGCGCTGCCGAAGGGAAACATGCAGCACAGGGGCAGGGCGGTTGATCCCGCTGCCATTCGAAATGTCGCCTTGTTTACCGTGGAAGGTGAGAATGACGATATCTCCGGTGTCGGCCAGACCAAGGCGGCCCATGATCTGTGCCGGAACATCCCGGATGAAAAGCGCGCCCATTATATGCAGCCCGATGTCGGCCATTACGGCGTTTTCAACGGGTCGCGGTTCCGCAAGGAAATCGTGCCGCGTATGGTGGAATTCATCGGCAAACACCAGACTGTCTAGCGCTGGAAGACAGGCGATGCCGCGCATTTGCGTGGCCAAGCCAGTGTCGAATCGGCTATGAACCATTCATGTTTTCGCTCCTCAGAAAATCCGTGAAGTCGCCGGCGCCAAAAAAGACCGCACCGAGCCAGCGCACCGTCGAGGTGGCCGGGCGTCACGTCCCCATCACGGTGAGGGAAAACCCGCGGGCCACGCGCATTACCTTGCGCATCGAACCCGGCGGTCGGGCACTGAAGCTGACGATCCCGCAGGGCCTGCACCACCGCCAGGTTGATGATTTCCTTGAAAGGCATCAGGGCTGGCTGGAAGGCAAGCTTTTGAAAATCGGCCCTGACGACGGTTTGGGTCATGGCGCGACCATCGATATTCGCGGCATATCCCACCGCATAGACCACACCGGCAGCCTGCGGGGCCTGACCCATATATCCCAGGACGCTGACGGCACGGCGGTTCTGAAAGTCAGCGGCGCGCCCGAGCATCTGCGCAGACGGGTGGCGACCTTTCTGAAAAAGGAAGCGAAGGCTGATCTGGAGAAGCTGGTTGCGTTCCATGCGCGTGCCGCCGGCCGACCTGTGCGGTCCATCAGCATGAAGGACACCCGCAGCCGCTGGGGCTCCTGTTCCCATGATGGAAATCTGAGCTTCTCATGGCGCATCGTCATGGCGCCGGAGAAGGTCATCGATTATCTCGCCGCCCACGAGGTTGCGCATCTGAGCGAAATGAACCACGGCCCGAAATTCTGGGCCCTGTGTGAAAAGCTCTGCCCGCATACTGACGAAGCCAAGGAATGGCTGAAACGCCATGGCTCCAAACTCCACGCCATCGATTTCGATTGAAAGTGGAGGCGTGGATCGCCATCTGGATTCACGTGAAACATTCCAGAGAAAACGGATGCGATTTGGCTCGACTCTTGTCGCATTTCATGTCAGGTCGCGGGTATGAAACCGGATATCAAGATTTGCGGATTGAAGACACCGGAAGCGCTGGAGCGCGCCGTCAGGCGCGGCGCCTCCCATGTCGGCTTTATTTTCTTTGAAAAAAGCCCGCGCAACATCGAGCCCGATATTGCCGGCAGGCTGGCGGAAGGTGCCCGTGGCGCCGCCAAGGTGGTTGCCGTCACCGTCAATGCCGATAATGACTATCTCGATGAAATCGTCGATCTCGTAAAACCGGACATCCTGCAGCTGCATGGCAATGAAAGCCCGGAGCGGCTGCTGAATATCAAGGCGCTGTATGGCCTGCCTGTCATGAAGGCGATTTCCATTCGCGATGCCGCTGATCTTGCCAAAATCGACCCTTATATCGGAATAGCCGACCGTTTTCTGCTGGACGCCAAGGCGCCCGCCGGTTCCGAGCTGCCGGGTGGCAACGGCGTCTCCTTCGACTGGACCATGCTGCGATCACTTGACGGAAGTGTGGATTACATGCTTTCCGGGGGATTGAACAAGGACAATGTCGCCGAGGCGCTGGCGGAGACCAGGGCAAGCGGACTAGATTTATCGTCCGGTGTGGAAAGCGCGCCGGGTGTCAAGGATCTGTCCATGATCGACGCATTTTTCGATGTGGTGAATGATTGGTCGAAAGGCCCAAAGGGAGCTTGAAGTGAACGACGCGCCAACACCCAATTCTTTTCGCGCTGGTCCCGATGAGGACGGACGTTTCGGCATTTACGGAGGTCGCTTCGTTGCCGAAACGCTGATGCCGCTCATTCTGGATTTGCAGGCGGAATGGGACAAGGCCAAGACCGATCCCGCGTTTCAGGCGGAACTCAAGCATCTCGGCGCTCACTATACCGGTCGTCCGAGCCCGCTTTATTTTGCGGAACGCCTGACGGCGGAACTTGGCGGCGCGAAGATCTATTTCAAGCGCGAAGAACTCAACCACACCGGTTCGCACAAGATCAACAATTGCCTTGGCCAGATCCTGCTTGCCAAGCGCATGGGCAAGACCCGCATCATCGCCGAAACCGGTGCCGGCCAGCACGGTGTTGCCTCTGCTACCGTGGCCGCGCGCTTCGGTTTGCCCTGCGTCGTTTATATGGGCGCGACGGATGTTGCCCGTCAGGCCCCGAATGTTTTCCGCATGAAGCTCCTCGGTGCTGAAGTGAAGCCGGTGACGGCCGGCCACGGCACCCTGAAGGATGCCATGAACGAGGCCCTGCGCGACTGGGTCACCAATGTCGACGATACCTATTACCTGATCGGCACCGCGGCCGGCCCGCATCCCTATCCGGAAATGGTTCGCGATTTCCAGGCCGTCATCGGTGAGGAAGCCAAGGCGCAGATGCTGGAGGCGGAAGGCCGCCTGCCGGATCTGGTCGTCGCGGCTGTCGGCGGCGGCTCTAATGCCATCGGCATCTTCCATCCTTTCCTTGACGACAAGAATGTCCGCATCGTTGGCGTCGAAGCCGGCGGCAAGGGCCTTTCGGGTGACGAGCATTGCGCTTCGATCACAGCCGGTTCGCCGGGCGTTCTGCATGGAAACCGCACATATCTGCTTCAGGACGAGGATGGCCAGATCAAGGAAGGCCATTCCATCTCCGCAGGTCTCGACTATCCCGGCATCGGCCCTGAACACTCCTGGCTGAACGATATCGGCCGCGTCGAATATGTACCGATCATGGACCATGAGGCGCTGGACGCCTTCCAGATGCTGACCCGCCTCGAAGGCATCATTCCCGCTCTGGAGCCAAGCCACGCACTGGCGGAAGTCATCAAGCGCGCGCCGACGATGGGCAAGGACGAAATCATCCTGATGAACCTCTCCGGTCGCGGCGACAAGGATGTCCACACCGTCAGCAAGTTCCTTGGAATGGATGTATAAGATCATGACTGCACGTATGGACAAGCGCTTCGCCGATCTGCGGGCGGAAAATCGCCCGGCCCTGATCACCTATTTCATGGGCGGCGACCCGGATTTCGAAACCTCGCTCGGCATCATGAAGGCCCTGCCGGAAGCAGGCGCCGATGTTATCGAGCTTGGAATGCCGTTTTCCGACCCGATGGCGGACGGCCCGGCGATCCAGCTGGCGGGACAGCGCGCGCTGAAAGGTGGCCAGACGCTGAAAACCACACTCGATCTCGCCCGCGAGTTCCGGAAGGGTGATGATGCGACCCCGATCGTGATGATGGGATATTACAATCCGATCTATATCTACGGTGTCGACAGGTTTCTGGATGATGCGTTGGCGGCCGGTGTCGATGGCCTGATCGTGGTCGATCTGCCGCCGGAAATGGATGATGAGCTCTGCGTGCCTGCCCTGGCGCGCGGCATCAATTTCATCCGTCTTGCCACGCCGACGACGGATGGCAAGCGCCTGCCTGCCGTTCTTAAAAATACCTCAGGTTTCGTTTATTACGTCTCGATGAACGGTATTACCGGCTCCGCACTTCCCGATCCCTCGTTGATCTCGGGCGCTGTCGGTCGTATCAAGGCGCATACGGAACTGCCAGTGTGCGTCGGTTTCGGTGTCAAGACGGCCGATCATGCCAAAGCGATCGGTGCCGTGGCGGATGGCGTGGTGGTCGGTTCGGCCATTGTCAACCAGATTGCGGGCAGCCTGACCAAGGACGGACAGGCGACCGCCGATACCGTGCCGGCCGTCACGACGCTGGTAAAAGGACTTTCAACGGGCGTGCGCGCGTCGCGCCTTGCCGCTGCGGAATAATCGCGCGGCCCAGTCAGGAGTAGTCAGTTGAACTGGATCACCAATTACGTACGGCCCCGGATCAATTCCATGCTTGGCCGCCGCCCGGAGGTTCCGGAGAACCTGTGGATCAAGTGCCCGGAAACGGGCGAGATGGTCTTCCACAAGGACCTCGAGGATAACAAGTGGGTCATCCCGGCTTCCGGTTACCACATGAAGATGCCGGCAAAGGCACGTCTCGTCGATCTTTTTGATGGCGGCGTGTATGAGGCCTTGCCGCAGCCCAAGGTGGCGCAGGATCCGCTGAAGTTCCGCGATTCCAAGAAATACACCGATCGCCTGCGCGACAGCCGCACGAAGACCGAGCAGGAAGATACGATCCTTGCCGGCGTTGGTCTTTTGAAGGGACTGAAGATCGTCGCCGTCGTGCATGAATTCCAGTTCATGGGCGGTTCTCTCGGCATTGCGGCGGGCGAAGCCATCGTCAAGGCATTCGAGCGCGCCATTTCCGAGCGTTGCCCGCTCGTCATGTTCCCGGCCTCCGGCGGCGCTCGCATGCAGGAAGGCATTCTCTCCCTGATGCAGCTGCCGCGCACCACGGTTGCGGTGAACATGCTGAAAGAGGCGGGCATGCCTTACATCGTGGTTCTTACGAACCCGACGACGGGTGGTGTCACGGCTTCCTACGCCATGCTGGGTGATGTGCATATCGCCGAGCCCGGTGCCGAAATCTGCTTTGCGGGCAAGCGCGTGATCGAGCAGACCATTCGCGAAAAGCTTCCTGAGGGCTTTCAGACATCGGAATACCTGTTCGAGCACGGTATGGTCGACATGGTGATCGACCGCCGCGAGATCCCCGATACGCTGGCCAGCCTTCTCAAGATCATGACGAAAGCGCCGGCGGAAGCAAATGCGGTCGTTCCGCTTGCGGCTTCGGCCTGACGAAAAATATCTCACCCGAAGGCGGCAAATCGCCTTCGGGTGATGTTATACGTTGCATGATTTCATTTCTGATGCGGCGGACAAAATGGCCAAGACAACGCCTGAAAGGCGGACAGAAGACATGACGAAGCCCGCAATCGGCGAGGCCGAACAGATCATCGAAGAGCTGATGCAGCTCCACCCCAAGGGGTTTGATCTTTCGCTGGATAGAATTTCCCGTCTTCTCGAAAAATTGGGTAGCCCTCAGAAAAGACTCCCACCGGTCATTCATGTCGCAGGCACTAACGGCAAGGGTTCGGTTACGGCCTTCTGCCGCGCATTATTGGAGGCGGCGGGCCTTTCCGTCCACGTGCACACCTCTCCACATCTCGTGAACTGGCACGAACGTTATCGGATCGGCGTTTCCGGCGAGAAGGGCCGTTATGTCGAGGATGCCGTCTTTGCGGATGCGCTGCGCCGTATTGAGGCTGCCAATGGAGGCCAGATGATAACGGTTTTCGAAATCCTGACCGCCGCGATGTTCGTGCTTTTTGCGGAGCAGCCCGCTGACGCCGCTGTCGTCGAAGTTGGGCTTGGCGGGCGCTTCGATGCGACCAATGTGATCAACAACCCGGCCGTTTGCGTTATCATGCCGATATCACTCGATCATCAGGCCTATCTTGGAGATCGGGTGGAACTGATTGCCGCTGAAAAGGCCGGCATCATGAAATCGGGTTCTCCAGTCGTCATCGGCCATCAGGAATATGATGCGGCGCTGGAAACGCTTGTTGCCACGGCGGAGCGTCTCGGTTGCCCTGTATCGGTCTATGGACAGGATTTTTCCGCCCATGAAGAATTTGGCCGCATGGTCTATCAGGATGAATTCGGCCTGACCGATGCGCCGCTGCCGCGGCTCCCCGGCCGCCACCAGCTTGCCAATGCCGCTGCCGCGATCCGCGCCGTCAAGGCGGCCGGTTTCGAGGTGACGGAGCGGATGATCGAAAAGGCCATGACGACAGTGGAGTGGCCCGGCCGTCTTCAGCGCGTCCTGACCGGCAAAATCGCCGACATGGCCCCGAAGGATGCGGAGATCTGGATCGATGGCGGCCACAACCCGGGTGCCGGCGAAGTTATCGCTGAAGCCATGGCGGGGTTTGAGGACAAGACGCCACGTCCGCTGTTCATCATTGCGGGCATGATCAATACCAAGGATCCAGTGGGCTATTTCAAGGCTTTTGCGGATATCGCCGAATATGTCTTCACCGTACCGATCGGCGGTACCGATGCGGCGATCGACCCCGTTGTACTTGCCCATGCGGCCTTTGATGCCGGTCTGGTGGCAGCGCCTACATCTTCCCTTACCGAAGCGCTGGACGAATTGTCACGCCGCTTCGATCCCGAAGGGCCGGCGCCGCGTATCCTGATCGGCGGTTCGCTTTACCTTGCCGGAAATGCGCTTGCCTTGAATGGCACCATTCCCCAATAAAAAAGCCCGGCATCGCTGCCGGGCTTTTCTTATTCCATCAAAAATCGCTTATGCGGCGCCGGAAATCCAGGCGGAAAGCGCTGTCTTGGGAGCAGCACCAACCTTGATATCGGCCACTTCGCCGCCCTTGAAAATGGCGAGCGTCGGAATCGAGCGAACGCCGAACTTGGCGGCCAGTTCCGGGTTCTCGTCGATGTTGAGCTTTGCAACCTTGACCTTGCCGGCAAGCTCCGAAGAAATCTCTTCAAGGCTCGGGGCGATCATCTTGCAAGGGCCACACCATTCGGCCCAGAAATCCACCACGACTGGTTCGGCGGATTCGAGGACTTCGGACTGGAAGTTGGCGGCATCGACTTTTACGGTAGCCATATCTGGCTCTCCTTTCAGCTAAACTTTTCCGCTATGATGTGATGCGGGCGCGGCGAAATTTCAATGCCCCGGTATCTCACTTTGTCTTTATTGCGGCAAGGGCCTGCTTCATCGCATCGTCGTCAACTGTCACAAAAGCGGCATTTTCCGTGTAGATCAGCGCGCAGACGAATTTCTTGCCGGGATAAAGCGGTGCGAGAATTTCCCGATAAATCGCAAGCTGCGCCGTGTGGGAAAAGGGTATTTCGCGCGCCTCACGCGGCGGAACGCGGTTCGTCTTGTAATCGACCAGAATGACGCGGTCGCCATCCACCGCCAGCCGGTCTATACGGCCTGAAACAGCATATTGCTGCCTGCCGATCGTCATGGTTCCCATGATGGAAACTTCCGCACGACTGTTGGCTGAAAATGCCGGCTGCACCGCCGGTTCGGACATCACCCGCAGGACGGCCCGTATCAGGTGTTCGCGTTCATTGGGCGGCCAGAAACGGGCAGCGCGTTCCGCATAGCGGCGGGCCGCCTCTTCCCGCTCACTCTCGGTAAAATCCGGAAGGGCCTGCAGCATGCGATGCACCAGCCGGCCGCGTTGCAGCGCCAGTGAGGATGCATCGGCTTTTTCGCCGAACAGCGGTGAACGAACGGCCAGATCGTCCGCGCCGTCATCGATGATGGTGCCCGCGCCGGAAGGGCTGAGCGGTCTCGGCAGGGAGGGTAGGGCAGGCAAGGGGCCGAGAAGTCCCGCCGGAAGGGCATATTCTTCCTGCTGCTGCGGTTCGGTCAGTCTTTGCGGGGCGGGTGTCGGGC
>Ga0209070_100437_pt1 | contig 26432 bp, 22 predicted proteins | sample SynthPrep_5_END__FD_187205 | JGI IMG/M metagenome (GOLD analysis project Ga0209070, IMG submission 187205) | Synthetic microbial communities from Ohio, USA - SynthPrep_5_END_DS10_MetaG (SPAdes) (version 2) | ecosystem: Engineered > Bioreactor > Aerobic > Activated sludge | place: USA: Ohio... | reverse complement strand
TTTATCAGCCGCGCATTGTTTCCCTACGATACGGCACGCCAGTCCGAGTTCTACGAGATTCGCCTGCGGGCACTCGGCGAGGAAGTCTCCCAAGGCCACGGGCCGGGCATCCAGGAAAACCTGGTGGTGGCCCAAGGCGTACTGGAAGTCAGCGTCAATGACGAGCGCTACCTGCTGTCCACCGGCGATTCAATCCTGTTCTACGCCGACCAGCCCCACCGCTACCGCAACCCGGCGGACAGCGAAGCCGTGGCGTTCCTGGTGATCACCTACCCCGAGCGGCTGGATTAATCACGGCAAAAAAAACGCCCCGACTTATCGGGGCGTTTATTCATCGCGCGGGACCTGTCAGCAGGTGCAGCACATCATCGGCATGCCGTTGCAGCTCATCATCATGGGCATGGCGCAGTCGTTCATCATTTTGTTCATGAGCATGCAGCAGTTGTTCATCATGTCCATGCTCATGCCCGGCATCGGCATCATTTTGCACATCATGCCGTCGGCCATCATGGTGCATTCCATGACGCACTTCATCATCGGCATGGGCATGCCCATCATCGGCATCATGTTCATGCCGGTCATCATGGCCATGGCGTCCGCCGACATGCACATCATCGACAGGTTGGCGCACTGCATCATCATCGGCATGCCGCAGTTCATCATCATCGCCATCATTTCGGCATTGGTCTTGAACTGGGCCATGTCCATGCCGGCTGCCGGCTTCATGGTGCACATCATGGCGTCAGCGGCCATTTCGCATTTCATGGTGGCCATCATCATCGGCATGCCCATCATCGGCATCATTGGCATGGAGGTGTTCATCGGCATCTGCATTGCATTCATCATGTTCGAAACTCCGTAATCGACAGGAAATGGCTAGGTTCTGGCGCCGATTCTAGAGAGACCGGACGGCTGCGCAAGACGCCGGCAGAGCAGCAGGAACGGGTGTTCCCAGGCACGCTTAGTCGAACAAGACAGCGGTATTTGGCGTAATAACAGTTATTAGGACGCTATTGCGTTACTTATATCCGTTACCTGGCGGATATGGACGTCATGGATATTCGATTGAGGAATCTCGTCCAATCTTAAGGAAATAAACGGTCTAACGGATGAGCCTAGCCGTCGGGCTTTTCCAGCGACTGCATCAATTCATCGGCCTCCGACCCCGGTGGCAACCTGAACCCATGCATTTCATCAGCGGCCAGAATTTCATCCAGGGCGGCGAGCAACTGCGCCTCTGTCGGCGAGTCTCGCAGCAATTTATGCGCGGGCAGCAACAGCTCAGAGGGGACGCCGTGAACGCTCGCGGCGTCGATCACAGCGAAAAGGATAAAGCGCAGGCGTATTTCGCGGTCCGTCGGCCAAGCCGTTTTTCGCTTACCCAAGGTAGGGCCTCGTTTTTTCAGAAAAATCCGAGGCTATTGTGCACAGACAGGTGTTTCAAGCATCGGGATGCAAGATAGGCAGATTCCTACATTCAAAGGAGAAACAGCATACCGAACAACCCAATTACTGCACCGGCAGGAAATTCATCAACAACAGGCTTTGTGCATAGTTAAGCCCAATACGGCGGTAGCGTTCGTCGAGCATCTGGGTCAACAGGTCCAGACGCGCAACAATCTTGCCGAACTCGACGGCGAAACTCAGGTTGCTGCCCTCCTCCGAGATCTCGTTGGAAAACAGGAGCAGGACACCGTTTGCATCCTGGCGCTTGCTGAGCAGCCAGGTGGCCTTCTCGATATTGCGCGCGGCATTGCTGACGAACTGCGGGTTGATCGAGTCGGTAATGTAGAACTCGGTACGCCCACCGTGGGCGGTCACGATCATACTGCCGATGGCATAGATAAACGCCCCGACCCGGTCGCCCTGAAACTCAGGGCTCAAGGAGTAGCTCAGCGCTGCCAGGTCGCGACGCTCCCCGAGGGCGGGCAATGAGCGGCGCTGCTCAATGGCCAGGCGGATCTCCCGCGCAGCGCTCACCGCATCCGGATAACCCGACTGGCGCCACTGGTTGGGGTTACGCAGATAGAGCTTGTTCATGAGCAAATACAGGCTTTGCAAGTTGTCGCGCATGCCCAGGGTCGCCATGCGATCGACACTGGTCTGGAAGAATTCATCGGGTTTGCCATCGCTGAACTGCTTGGCGATGTCCCGCCCCTGCTGCTGGGTGCAGCCACTGGCGCAGAGTATCAACACCACGGCCAGCCACAGGGGCCGAGGCACTCGTCGAGTCTTGAATAAAAGTAACGTGCGATCCATCGGCACCCGATCTGGTTCTTTTGCCCACGCGGGAAATCGGCAGGGCTGGGACAAGGATAGATTGGATAAATGAAAAAAAGTGCGATGGGCTGGGCAGATAGTTGTAAGCAGAGCCTGCCGGGGGACTGAATCGGCCCAATCGTGAAAGATTCGTTTCAGGGCCTATACTCAATGGAACAGTTGCGAGTGTTGTTGGCGATCCAGGGAGGATCTACATCGCGCACGGCACTTCCCCACGCAGCTGTACAGGAGGGTCGCACAGATGAAACATCCCATTCGAGCTCAGATTTTTGTCCAGGTGATTTGCCTGCTATCGGTGGCTCAGCTTTTCTGCTGAGCCATGGTTCACTGCCTTTAAGATCAGCTGCGCGTGTGGCTGGGGCAGGTTTCGCCCTGTATTTGGGCCCATCAACTTAAATGCCATTGCTGCCGCAGTAGCGTTCGCGCGGGTTTCAAGCGCGGACGGCCCGACACTACGGGTCTGGTATTAACGCGAATGTTTCATTTATCCAGATTCACCAGTTCGTGCATCCGCGCCCCTATCATTCCCCGCAACCACTCAGCATGAAACGCCATTTCGTCCAGAGAGATCCCCTCACCCAACCGATATTCGAAAACCTTGTCCTTGGGTCCCTGACCCACGAGGTGGAAATGCCCATGGCGATCAAACCGGGCGAGGACGTAGGGGCAGACGTAAATGATGCTGCTGAATGGCACCCGCACTTCGTAGGGCCCGCGGCCACGACGGATAACCGTGAGGCTGAGCAGTTGCTGGTTTTCATCGAACGTAAAGGCCTCCACATGAGGCGTAGAGGCCATCCAGGCAAACATCGCACCGATGAGCACTGCGGTACCGAGCATGAACAGGATGAGCGTCGACGTCGTAAAACTCGATTCAGCGCTGGGCGGCGCGCCCTGCAGCGCCCCGAGCCCGGCCAGGAGCAACATCACCAGCCCGTAGCCCGGCAACAGCATCAGTAGCGCAATGTAGAACCCCAGGATCCCCCGACCACTGCCGCCAACGCTCGGTAGATCCGGGCCGTAATACCAGGTGGGTGGGTGCGCGACAGGGCTTGCAGCGCTTGGCGCTCCGGGAAGCGTGGCGACAAGGTGAGGTGGGTCTTGACGGTTCATCCAACGGGCTCCAGGGGTTGCAGCGTTCAATAATGGGCGAAAAGCCAGGAACCTTCGCGTTCCCCTCAAACCGTTAGTTGGACGCCCGCCTAAGGGCGGCCTTACTTGAGCAGGGCAATCACCGCGCAGACAATCATGATCGCCAGCGCCGGCCACTGCATGGGCATGAAAAAGAAGTGATGGCGCACGCCATCTTCATGCACCTGCCGATTCAGGACAAAGCCCAGCACGGTGTTGATGGCCGAGCCAATCCCCACCCCCATCAACAGTTGCATCAGTGAGGTATTGCCGGGTTTGACGCTGGGGTCGGGCCACACCCCCATCAGCAACAACACCATGGCCACCGGCGTGAACAGTGTCAGCCAGCCTGCGCCGCGATAGATCATCGTTTAATCCTCATGAATGACACGATTGGCTCAAGCCGGCTCGCGTGCTTGCTCTTCAGCCGCAAACACGGCATCGAGTGTGTTGAGGAACAGGTCGTGGCTCAGAATGCCGGTGGCGATGGTCGACAACACGGGTTTGCCGCTCTCGTCCTTGATCACCACCTTTTCGGTCCAGGCGTTGAGGTCGACGGTACGCAGCGACGACATCGGCACCTTGCGCCCCTGGTATTCGAGAAAATCCTGGCTCACCACAATCGGCGTCGTGGTGATTTTGAGGAAGTTGCCGCTGACACGCTTGCCCCAGACCTGCCCGGAGCTGATGCAATTAAACCTGACTGCCCCACCCGACTCCAGCGTCGCCAGCACCCCCGGCAGACGTGCACGTACGTGCAGCTCACGGACCAACTGCTGGAAATCGTGAAAACCCTTGAGGCTCTCGATCACTCGATGAAACGGCTCGGAGGCATTACGACGGTAAGCCACGTTGGTGATCATGCCGGTCAGCACGGTTTGCCCGGAGCCGAACAGATACAGGTCATCAATCTCGGCAAAGGCGGTGTATTCGCGCTGATCGTTGATGATGCGCTCGATGCCATGCTCATACACGTCGTAAAGCGGCGCACGCAGTTTCCTGTGCCAGGCGTAAGCGGCAAATACACCCAGCCCGAGAACCGCCAGCAAAGCGCTGGTGGCGTAAATCAAGGTATGGGGGCTGCTGAAGCTGAAGGCCATGCCACGGGACGTCTGGAGGCTGACCGGCCCTTCATTGCCCGGTGGCAGGATCGTGCCCAGATACAACACAAACCCGGCGAGACCTAACAACACAACGCCAAATATCAAACTGAAAATCAGAAAACCCTTGCCGTGACGGAAACTGGCGATCAGTTCGCCGGTGGCGGAAGGCGCTTGGGAGGGGGATGACTGCATAACGCTTGCGTCCTTGTAATGGGGTTGCGCGCACCGCTGTTTATGCGGGGACGATTGAACCCTGCCGTCATTGGGCGGGCTTGGCACGGCAGGTTGGAACATGGCCCATTAACATCGTTCCCTGCGCATATGGGTTAATGCCAACGGGTTCACAACGTTCGCGACATTGGGGCCGGAAACACGAAAGCCCCGCTAAGGCGGGGCTTTCGTTTAAGTCCTGGCGGGAAACCACGCCTGGGACCCTCGTCATCTTTCGGACAATGCAGCGCTTGTTTCACCCGAGATGGAAGTCTTTTTCAGCGTTTCCCTAGCTGGCACAAGACGTCCCCGGACGCGGAATCATTATCGGGCTTGGCGAAGCACAAGCTCCGACAGACGGGTCTTAACTCGGAAGCAGAACTCACGAATTTGAAATTGATAAGCCGGCATAACCATGTAGTTTAAATCGGGACCCAATGAGTCTTTAATTTCCATGTATTTGGCAGTCTTGGCAGCAATGGCCTGGTATTGCGCCTCGTATTTATCGTAAGACGCTTTGTTGTAGACCTTTAAAACATCCAGTTCTTTACGGCATTGCTCAGCGCGATTTTGGTTCAAATTTGTTTCTGTTTCTGACTGAGCAGACTCCAGAGAAGCTGCTTTCGGGGCGTCAGCACTGGCGTTCACAGGTGCAGCCTCGTATCGCACAGTCCACTTTTCTGGGGTCGAAGGTGCGACCTCAGGCGGTGCTTCCTGGACGACGGCAGGAGGTGGAGTCACATCAGGTTTTTCGGGAGTTTTCGTAGCGCATCCAGAGAGGGCAAGCCCTACCACTACAACGATGCCACACATTTTATCCATCGGTTCCACCAAGAGGTAATTACGGATGGCTGAGTCGTTAGGTTCTGGGTAAAAGTAATAACTCATTCAATGATCGAGTGTAATTTTTCTACCAGCCTCAAGGCGCTCAGCCTCTCTTCCTTGAGTGCGCAGATGAACGATAGTAGTAAAAAAATAAAAAGATGACGAGCAAAAGCTGGCTGGAAAAACCACGAATTAAATGAGCCAGTGGAAGTGGCTTCAATTGCTTGATTCAGGTCCCGGGCTGCATCGGCAATCATCAGTATTGGCTGCGCGAGTCTGCTACAGGGCACAGTAAGCAGAAGATCGCCAAACCCCAGAAACACAAAAGCCCCGCTTTCGCGAGGCTTTCGTTTGAATCTTGGCGGGAAACCAGGCCGCCAAAAGGCTTTTCATTCGAACATTTCATGCTGACTCAGGCAGCGCCAGGAAGGCTCAATTGCCCGAAGTAGATAGGGTTGAAGCCGATATTCGGTTGCGAACACGGTTTCATAGTCAGTCATGGCGTCCGAGCAAATCGCGTCAGAAACGGGGGTACAGACTGGGGTATCGTATGGAATTAGGGTATGGCGGAGAGAATATCAGTACGCTCACTCGCTCCCCAGCACCAGACCTTGTTGGAAATGACAGCTTTTTCCCAATTAGACAGGAGGTGCGCTGACTGCCCTACCCTTACATTCAACTTGGCCTCATGTGCCATAACAACGACTGGCAGAGAACGGCCAAAAGCGGGCGCAGTCGTTCGGCAATCCTGTATGCGGGTCGACTCGTTTTGTCCTTTTGTGCAAGTGATCAAGGTCATGCTTGCAATAGGAGGGGCGTGCTACCTGATCGCCACCCTCCTCCAGAAGTCTTTTCTGCCTCTAGGTGATCGCCATGGACGATGTAGTCGTAACGCATTTGGATGTGTACCAGAGCTGGCAAAAGCACCTCTTCAATTTCAATAACGACGATCCCAAGATGAACGCGCCTGGGCTGCGCTTTATGCAATCTTGGGGCATCTGGTGGTTGATCCCTCTTCGACCGCCACAGTAGTCACGTGGACTTTAAACGACTTGGGGTAAGAGCTTCGTTGGCACATTTAAGGGCTATCGCGTCCGCTTAAAAATAGGCGGGCACCATCGCCCTCAAATTGGGAGATCGGTAGGCGTGTTCACCGTTCGCTTACAATACAACAACGCGGTTTCATGGACCAAAGTGATCATTAAGCAGGACGGGTTGGGTAGACGCTTACGTTGTGGAAGGTGCACTGCCCGGAGAACATTGATCAGGATGAGGCTTAGGATACGACCGGCCTGATTCATGGGGCCCTGAGGCTGCGCGGAGGTGTATTCTTCGAACTGGACGGCGCGGTGTATTTTGATCTGGGCGGCCGGCGTGAAGATGATTGAAGGTCCCGCCGAGATCCTCGGCCGCGCATTTAAAGCGCGCTCGGCAGCATGTGCTGGACCAGCGCAATGTAGCATAAATAGTTACTCCGTCCTGGTCAGTACCAGCGCGCGAGCATCGCTGATCTCCCGTGACGCCTGTACCCTATATCACTGAACAACGCCAACCACCTGATCCTTAACTCTTTCTGTTCGTATCGGGAATAAAACTACCCAAGAAAAAGACCGTCGCAGGTCCTATGAGCCAAGCGACGGTCATTCCGGGACTGGCACACCGGGCTGTTGGCATTCGTGAACCACTTGGGCTTTAAAGGATTTCGAGTAGGACTTACGTTCACGCATGGCGATCCTGATATTAAGGGTAATTGCGTCCGCATAAATTACGCGGACACAATCGACCTTAATGCTGAGGTTCGGAAGGTGTGTTCACCGGCCCCTTACGGCGATATCGCCTCAAGCTCTAGTGTTCCATTGGCAAATATCCAACTGATTTGCTCCGATATAACTGAACATCAACGCCGGGTGAAAAAAGAACTGTTGATATTCTCGGACTGGTACCACCAACTTGGGAGTCGGTGCAGGATTATGAATATGAGCCGTGGAAAGAGGCACCGTTTTGCATAGACACAGCCCTGATCACTTCAGTGCAAGCGGTAGCAATGATCGTTAAACAATTTCTCCCCACCAAACAGATCGGGTCGCGGTAGGGGTGGCAGGTAACTGCCATCCCAACCGCGACCATAGGTCGATCAGAGGGCAAGCTGTGTTGGCTAGACGCTTACCTACCTGTTATCAGCGTCGGGTCTCGATTTTGTAGAAATTACTTTCAACCTGAATCCGACGACGATCCGAAATAGGCGCACTCTGGATCTGGCTTGTGAGCCGAACGAAGTATCTACACTCATTTTTTTCGCCGAGCGCTTTGATGGCTGAAGTTGAACGGACGAAATCGTCGTAGCCTCGTGAGGTCTTGGCCATCAGATCGTCGTACCCTGGTAAAGCCAACGCATCGGGCTGGCGCGAAGCAGGCCAGGCCGGCTCAAAGGTTAGGTTGTCGTCTTTGAGGAAGACGGTAAGAAACATCTCCGGCTTGCCGGCGCTATCAACCCAGCAAGGCGGCAGATCACCACCCTTGCCCCGATTCAGCTTGTTATTGAGGAATTGTAACTGCCCCTTTAGGTCGCTGTTTGCCTTCTGCAATGTAACTGGGTTGAGCCCCGCCTTTTCCGCCGCGGCGTAAGCCGTAGCGTCCTTCACCATCTTCTGAACTTGTTCAGTCGAGGGCGTAGAGCCAGTTTTCAAGGCGTCTCTGACCACTGCTTCTTTTGCACTTAGCTCTTCAACCCGCTTCACGACATCGGTCGGTTTCACATCCTTTGACGGATCAGTGACCAACTTCTTGAGTTGCTCGTAGGACATGAGCGTCTCGAGCACGAGGCGCTTGGCGTCTTCCCCTTTATCCTTGCTTCCACTTTCTTCCAACGCTTTATCGATCGGAGCAAGTGCGGCAAGGTGTTCGTCCTTCTGGGTCAGCAGAACCTTCAGACGCTCCGACTCATCTCTAGCTTTGGAGGCATCGATGAGCTTGGCAATGACCTCGTCAGGGTTCTTGACACCGAGATGCTTGAGTTTCACCTTGAGGGCAACAGTAGCTTCATCAATTGCTTTCTCACGATCACTCAAGTCGTTTAGGCCGACAACCTTCTGCTCGAGCGAGTTCTTCTCGTTTGTCAGCTTCCACACCTGCCATCCGGTCAAGAGGAGCAGGATGAACGCAAGCACCATCCAGATTTCGGTGATCGACAGGTTGAACACTTGGTCATTCTTCTGACTCATTAAGCAGGTCTCACGTCAGGAGACGGCTGCACCAAATGCGGCGTAACGAAGGCATCTACCACATCAGGCATAACGTATTCGCTGGCAACTGGCTGATGAACACCAATTTCTTTGATGTGATCAATCTTGCGAACTAGCTCATCGAGGTGCATGTGAGCAGCTTCAAGTGAGACATTCCCTTGAACGACCTGCGATGCCAGCATTCTATGGGTTTCGTTGCTCGAGGCGATCGACTGGATCAACGGGGTTAAGGTGGTCTTGATCGACTCCGAGAACGCTTCGTTAGCTCTCTGGCTGATTTCACCGACGACTCGGAAGGCTTCGGTGATGTCGTTGCTCAAGGAAGCCTTTGAGTCGTCTGCTTCTATGTACTGATGGAGGGCCTGTAGCCGGTCGACAACCTTCTCAACCACCTCTCGGTTTGATTTTATTTCCTCCTGGTAATCCTTTTGATAGTCATCCAAGGTATCGAGGAACTCCTTCTGTACCCGCTCCACGCTTTGTATCATCGTGGTGCCGTGGCTGTTCATCGCATCCATCAAACGCTGCTGGCTGTCGACGATGCCACTGACGGCTTGCAGGGTTTCTTCCAGGGTTTGAGTCTTCGTGTTAAGGCCGCGAATGGCGGTACCTACTGTGCGAGCAGCCGTCTTAACGTCGTCCGCAAGAGTGGAAATACTTTCGTTAACCCCAACGGTCGTCTGTGAAAGCGCGTCAATCGAGGGTTGGAGCTTGCTGGCGAAGAGGTCGTCAGGAAAGAGTGTTTGCTCCAGACGTCTGGTCGCCAAGTTACCGAAGTCCAGAGCGTGAGATTCCATGCGTTCAAGAGTATTTTCGCTCTTGTCAGCCAACCCATTAATTGTCATGAGCAGATCATCACTGGCCGATTTAGCATCCTTGAGCATGGAGTCAAACGTTTCGTTGCTACGCTGGGTTGCATTGGCGAAGTAGGTATCCATAGCAGCGATGCTGTGTTTTTGGATTTCTTCGATTTGCTCTCTGGCGCCGGCCGTCGTTTCTTTTGAGATCGCGACCACCTCGTCGCGAAAGCGAGTGAGCTTTTCGCGCGTTTCATCGAACATGAACGCAAGCTGCTCAGACGCGCTGATGGCACGCTCCTCTACGCTACGCACCGCGTCCTCCTGATCGGGACGGAATCCAACGTGCAATGTACGAGCCACCATGCCGATAGCGGTACTTACCATAGCGGCGCCAAATCGCGTCGCCATGTTGGTCAGGTTGTCGCCGATACTTTGGATGTCGAAAAGGCAGATGATGATGCTAACGACAGTGAACAAGAAACCGAGGTAATAGATCGAATCGGCAAACTTCGCGAGGGTCAATTTGACGTCGTAGAGCGCGCGTACGCGGTACCCCACGGCCCAATAAACAAGCATCACGGTGATTGGGATGATGAAGCCAAACCACATGGCGTCGTTGAGCTTCAGGCTGAAGCCAGCGCTCACCACCTTGAGCGCCAAAGCAATCACGAACCAGGTCTGGACGCGGTAGATGGGCGCACTGTGATTCTTCATTACAGCCCCTCCATGGGGTTAACACTTTCAAGACTGGCGCCATTGGCCGAGAAGTACTGAGCCCAGAACTCCGACCGCTTCAGGAAGGGAGTGGCGTTGGGTTCGGCGGTCATCATGTTGATCGTTACCAAAACATCTGCCAATGAAGGAGCGATCGCCTTCTGGTAATAGCTCGTCTTGGCGAAATCTTTGTAGTTGAGCTGCGCATTCCGATACATGGAGAAGTTACCGGTATTAGCAGCCATGTCTGAGAAAATAATCAGGCGCTTTTCGCCCTTGGCATTCTGATGATTGAACCCATTGAGGCTAGCCAACTGCAGCATTTCGAAGATTGGAGACGTCTTACCTCGAGAATCCAGAGGGATTCTGTTTACAACCGCCTCGAGAGGCTTCAAGAATTTCTCATTGAAATCCTTGTCCACAAACTTCTTGGTCTTGGTCAAGCCTTCGCCCTCGACCCATTGGCCTGGGTTGCATTTCTCAAACACTGGATCGCCGTTATGTTTGTAGTCCTCTCCCAGCAGAAAGACTGTGAGCATGGCTCCGGCCGGGAGGTCTCTAACTACAATATCTTTGAGTCGCTGTTTAAGTGCTACCTTCTGCGTAAAGGGGAACGGCGACGTGTTGTCGATCAGCACCACGAACTCACCATTCGCCCCACTGGAGGGACATAAGGTGACCTTATCAAACGTATCCTGAGTGCTGCTCTTCCACAGGAGAAAGCCAGCACCAACGATAAGGGCTAAGGCTGCCAAAACACTACCAGCAACGAGTGCCGGCGAGGTACTGCTTTTTCTTCGGCGATAAACAGACATCTGTCAGTCCTACACAAGGCTCTCAAGGGGCTTCAGCTGGTCGAATTTCGCAGTAAAGGACGACTGGATCTGGGATCGAGTAGGCTGAACGATGTCCCGAATCTGGCGAAGCATTTGCTCTTGGTTACGCAAGCGTTTTTCGTCGCTTTCGAGGCCGAAATCTGGGAAGTCCTGATCGCTAAGCTCGACTGGATCATTGAAATAGTCAGGCCGTGGTTTGTCTGCGGGCCTTGCTAGTTGATTCTCATAGCGATATGCCTGGATCAAAGCTCTGATAGTGTTATCCGCGAGCACTAGATGTTCCGTCACTTTCTTCTTGGCGACGGATTTTTCGCCCATGTTGGATTTGAAATATCGGATAGATTCCTCGGCTTTCTGGGCTTTGAGCTCAAGCTTGCTGATCGTGGTCTGTTTCTCCTCTTCGAGCTTCTCCTTCAGCGCTTCGATGAGTTCGATGACGTTGCCACTCGCCTCCGTGTACGCACCATAGACCTTCTCATACCCTGGATAGCGGTCTTGCCAAGTGTAGCCATGGTGCATCGCAACCAAACCGAAGATCACCGTGATGGCGCAGAGTGCAACGCCCTCAATGTCGGTGAAAGGAGAGATGTGGGCAACAAGGTTCTGCCACACGAGAGCAAGCTGGTTGGCACCATCATCATCGACTTGAGGTAGGACAAATCGGAGGTATGCCACTACGATGCCAGCACAAGCAGTCCACGCAAGACCAAAGAGCCCTGCAAACCATCCTGCGGTCTTGCGCGTTCTACTGACGTGGTTTTTGTTGATCAGCGCCCTACCGCAGAAGAAGGCCACCACAAGGTTCAGACCTGCGGCCATGAGTGCCATCATCAAGCCGCCGAGGAAACCACCTGCTAAGCCTTGGGCGAAGAAGTTGGCGTTGATGACTGACTCGACTGCGCAAAACATGACCAGCACGCAAGATTTGACAATATGATCTCCGAAACCGTGCATTTTCGGTGGAGTGTCTGGCAGGCGATTGTCTGTCCGAAACTGCTCAAGAATTACCTTCCGAGCTTTAGCAATTCTGATCGACTCTTGAAGCTCGCCATCTGCACCTGAAAGAATCGCGTCTGCTTTACGAGCGAATTCGTCCCCAAGCTGGATGGTATGATTGAATTCCTTTGTGAGATCAATCCCATCGAGCCGGGCCTGGATTTGAGTGAGCCATCGCTCACCGGTTTTGAGCGTGGCTGCGCGCAGCTTACCCACGGTCCCCTGAATCTGATGCTCAGTTTCAGTCAGCCGCGTGTCTCTGAAATCAGGAACGCCCTTCTCGCCATGCGCGCGCGCCGTCTCGATAACTTTGAGATCTGCTTTGATCTTGTTCGAGTCGATTATAGGAAAGCTCGCCTCATGCTCGTCTTCGACACGCTTACCGGTGCCCGACAGGAAGCTTCTGATCGATTGCCAAACCCTTTTCAGAAAAGACATTTCAAAATATCCATAACTCGTGATTGCCAACGAATCCTTGTTGCACCCAGTCAGAAACAGGGAACCTGTAGGGCCGTAGTCCAGGAAGTGGAAGCTCAATTCGTATCAGCATGAGGTGATTGCACGGCCTGATGGATCGGGGCACTCTGGCTTGTGAGGGCATCGCCCACCCTTTATCCGCGCAGGCACCCGAGGGGTAGAGAATGTGCCCATGAACGATAGGGAATTCCCGGCATGCTAGCGGAAAAGAAAGTGCTATCAAAGTGCCATTTTCATACTTATTGAAGATCAGTGCGAAAAGGTAGTGATGCACAATTTGCATAGAGTGTTGTGGTCAACTGAAACCGCCACCCCGCTAGCCCTCGTGCCATTGGGTACTGTTCTCTGCAAAAAAGCGCTCGAACCCTTCGGAGTTAAGGACCGCTGGGCCGAAAAACCCGAGGAGGCTCACTGAAAACCATCGCCCAAAGCATGAGCCACCTTGATAGATGGCCCAGTCACGAATACAGCGGCGAAACGCATACGGAGATAGCCCACGCGATACATGTAGGCATTCGAGGCCCTAGAGCTCGGGACCTTGGCACAATCTGCGCGTGGTATCACCCAACTCCGATCAAGCTCGCGCAATGCTTCCGGCACATCGACTGGAGCGTGTAACACTGGCACAACATGATTGCGCCCAGATTTGGTATTTACAGCAGGTATCGTCCACAATTTCTGCTCCCAACAACGTCCCACGGTTAAAGGCCGACTTGATCAACTACCTGCACAACTGCGTCAGCTATGACCTGAAGGATGGCAGCCTAGGCCGAAGCGCCTTCAATCGAAGCGACAATGTGTGGAACCTGCTGGCCAACCCAACCCTGCCCGCTTCAGCACCGTAATCCGCGAAGGTACGGTAGATGTCGGGACGTGCCTGGGCACCAAGCTTGATTCCATAGTTTTTCGAAAGGTGAAGAATTAGGTTATGTGTTAGGCATCGCTGCGTTGTCAGTGGGTAATTTTAAGGTTTTTGCTTAACTCAGGCGAGTCTAACCCGTAGCCCATTATGGTTTGGAGGGATTGATTCTGATGATCGGTGTGTGTTTTTTCTGCTCCCTCACCAACGCTTCACCGCGGACAATCTTGATGTAGTCGCGAATTGCCAGATACGCATACAGGCCACCGCAAGGAATTGTCACCACGGACAACCACATAAAGCGGCGCGGAAACTCAAATGGACCTGTCAGCAGTAACGGCGAAGCCGCCAGGAACGCTGTGACGAAGTAAACCAGCAACCACCACACCTTGCGCCATAATCTAGAGAAACGTTTGGTGTATTTGTCTTTGTATTGCACCCGCTGTAATTTTTGATCAATTTCGACATACGCCCGTGAGAGCGCGTAATCTTTCAGCGCTTTATCCGGCGAAGCCAACGTGAGCAAATACTCAACATCTTCCGGTTTGATATTTGCGGTGCCAGCGATCGCATACAAACCCCGCTCGATGGCCAAAGGATGAAGTTTATCTGCCTCTTCTGCGCTATATAAATCTTTGAGAAATTCTTTTGCAAAACGGTACTCCTCACGGCGTCGAGTCTGTCCACCCAGGGAGAATTCGTAAATTATTTTTGCCGCAGTAAATATAGCGCCAACCGCAAAAACAATTTTTATAATAGTGCCGATATCCATGCTGCTTCCTATTGCATCTTAACTTGGGGGCAGTCCGCCCATACTCCGCAACGATGAAGCTACTCTACAACGGCTGCAACAACGATAACCTCGACGGACGAGTAAACTTGGTCCCGCCCAATTTCGCCTCTCCGCTAGCCCTGGTTGGTGCCCTCCCCTGCGGAAGCCATAAGTCCCACACCTCATTCATCTCATTGAAGTCAGCCATGTGTGCTCTCGCCACGATCTCAAGAAGGTCGAAATGTTGTTCGGTCACCAAAAGCGAATCCTGAAAGTGGATCAATTGCGACTACACGGAATAACCGGTGCAAACGACGAGTCCACCTTGGCAGGTTGCGGTATAGAATCTAAGGTGGCTGGCGAAACTGATCTCACAAGGGCCGCCGTCCACTGGATAGGTAGGCCCGGAATCAGAAAAAATCCTCAAATCAACCCACTGACGAGGCTGCAAAGATCTATGCAGAACTAAAAAACCACGCAAGGTGGTCAACAGGTTCCGAAATGAGGATCTACCTCGTCTTCTTCCAGCCCGAAATTCTAACTTTTCAACAAACCCAGCCGATAGTTGCCACTGGCAACCAACCGCTTCGGACAGCAGTGCAAACCTACCGTCGGTATGCCCCTTGCTCAACGAAAAACGGCCAATCAAGGGCACCCAAACACCATTGTCAGCTTTGCGCCACAACTCGCTCCGCTTGCAGGATTTCAGACTTGGGCAACGCCATTCGAAGGCTTTCGCGATACTGTTCGGCCGGTGCTTCGTGGGCAACCTCGACAGCAGCATCATAGTTTTCTCGAATAACCGATTCGATTTCGGCTATGTCCGCACGGAAGAATTCCTTGCGCCCGTTGACCTTATTAAGGCGACCTGCCGCAAAGCGTTCGTGCAATTTCGCTTCCAAGGCTGGCGCGTTGTTCGAGAAGACCATCGCATGGACATCAAACCAAAACGGCACCGAGGCATCACCCAGTTCGTCGACGCGGTCCATGGGTTCCAGGCGGCGGGTCATACCGATTTTGAACACCCCTTCGCCAAACGCACCCACGTTGGAGATCACGTAGACATAGCCGGCTTTGGCATTTTGCTCACGATAGTCGATCAGCTTTTCTGCGCTTTCCAGCTCGGCACGGCTGGCTTCAACCTCCGCCAGTTTGGCTAAAAGGGTCGCCCGCTCCTCTTCAGATTCGGTTTTGTCCAAGCGCGCCTGCAGGTCACGCATGGCTGCGGTGAAGTGTTTGCGCTCCTTGGCGATCTTCTCCCGCGCTGCGCGAATTTCCTGCTCAAGCTTCTGTTGTTCTCGCAGTTCTTCTCGGGCGCGCTTCGCCTCCTCCTTCTCCTCCTGCTTCTTGATCTGAAACTCGTGGGCAAGGTGCAGCTCATCAAGTTTGAGGTTCAGGTAACGGCGCGATATTTCCACACTCATGATTTTGCCGAGGCGGTTGCAGGCTTCAAAGGATTTGAGAATTCGTTTCTCGCCCAATTCGACGTTGTCGAACTTTACGTTGTCGACGCAGCTATCCGCTTCGTTATTGAACGAGCGAATCACCAGCTTGATCATGTCGTTGACCAGCTTGCGCCCTTGCGCCTGACTGTCGTTGACCGTCCAGCCCATGTTCCCAGTTGCGGCCTCTGCGCTTTTGATCATTGCCTTCTGGCGATCGCGAACACTGTCCAGTCGAGATTTGTATTCCTGACTGGACGTCAGCTTGAACTTGGGCTGATAAAGCGCAAAACTTTCCAGAAGCAACACTTCTTCCCAGACGAGAATCTCACCCTTCAATTCAGCGGAGCGTTGCGCGAGCGCCGCCACTTCCCACTCAGCACTGTGGGTTTGCTGGCGGACAGCTGCAAGCTTCCCTTTCTCTTGCTCAATCAGCCCTCGAACTTCCGCGACTTCCATGGCGCCGACCGCCTTCGAGAGCGCTTCCAGCTCCGCGTAGCGCACCTGAAAGTCTACAAGCTGGCGTGCCAGATCATCCGCCCGCTGTCGATGCGCCGGGCCATTCCAATAGTCACTTAGAGGCATAGATTCCTTCCATATTCCCGAGTTGAGGGTTGCTCAGTGGTAACCAACTTGGGTGCCTTTATAGCGTAATCCGGCGTAATAGGGATGGTTGATTGTGCCAGTGCTGCAACAGCGAGGTTGAACACGAGGCCTGTCGATGGTCACCTGGGTATCACCCAGCAAGGGGTCGTGCGAGACGGCGCGGCGGTATGGATTCGGGCGGACTTGAACCCCACCAATATCAGGGCATGTCACTCTTAGTCTCGCTGGCGGTCGCATCTGACAATGCGGGATGCAACGGCGCGCCGCCCGACTCCTGCTGTTGCCAACGCCCAAGCAGTGCTTGAGCATCAGCTAACGCATGGTGTTGCACCTCATCCGACGTCATCTCTGGGCGGCTCATTCCCCATGGCCGCGCAACAACATTGACGGGCCACCGCCGCCCTGCCACTGCCAATTGGCAGAAGAACGGCCAATCCCATTCGGGTGCATCGGTACAGATGATCAATGGCTGCGCAAAGCTTTTTAGAAACCGCGCCACCTCGCTCTGCGCCTCTTCCCATTCGAGCCCCCATTGCTCAGATTTCAACTGAGGCAGTACACGTTCTTGCACAAACGGACTGCACTGACACACCTTATAGTTGCCGGGTAATTCGACATAAAGCACTTCGCCGGTCACGGCGACCAATGCGAGGGAAATCAGCCGAGCCTGCGCACTCAGGTCAGTGAACTCACAATCGAGCATCACCTTCAGGCTGCCCTTCTCGGGGAATGGAACACAGTAGGCGGCCCAGTCATCCAGTATTTGCCGGCGATGCTCGAACATATCCGTACGCAGATAGGCTCGCTCAACCTTGGTGCCAACCTTGTGAGACAGCGCCATTTCAGCCACTTCGTGGGCATGGCCGGTCAATTCAGCCACCCAATCCCGAAAGCACGAGCGAAAACCGTGCACCGTGATGTCCTGGCGATTCATGCGCCGAAGTAACATCAGCATCGACATATTGGAAATGGGACGGCCTGCGCGATCGCCGGGAAATACCCAGGTATCATTCAACCCCCGTTGCAGTTCCAGGATCACGTGCATGGCAGGCACCAACGGTACGCGATGAGGCCGTTTACGCTTCATACGCTGCGCCGGAATGGTCCAGACTCGATCATTCCAGTCGAACTCCTCCCATCGCGCGCCCAAAACTTCGTTGGTTCTACAGCAACTCAAGATGGTGAATTTCATTGCCAGTGCCGCCACGCTTGGACGGGCATGTACCTCACTCCAGAACGTTGCCACTTCTCGGTGCGGTAGCGCCGAATGATGCTTGGTGGCTTTGACGGCTTCGCGTCGCGGCAATAACTCTTGCAAATGTCCGTGCCAGCAAGCCGGGTTATCGCCTTCGCGATAGCCCTGGACCTTGGCCCAAGCCAGGATGCGCTCCAGCCGCCCACGCACCCGTGAGGCCGTTTCTGGCTTGATGTTCCAAATCGGTTCCAACACTTGCAGGACCATCGGCGTGTCGATGTTTCTGACCTTCATGGCCCCGATGATCGGATAGGTGTACGTCGCCAACGTATTGCTCCACTGCTGGCGGTGCTTGGCATTCTTCCAATCAGGCGCATGCTTCTCGATATAGGCCTTGGCACAGGTTTCGAAATCCGGGCTACTGAGCTGCTCACGTCGCTGGAGCTGCACGTTCTCCCGGCGTTGCTCCAACGGATCGATGCCATTGAGCACGCACCAACGTGCCTCCTTGGCCAGCTCCCGCGCCTGTTCAAGGCTCACGCTACGAGCCGACCCCAACCCCATCCACCGCGTGACTGCCTGCCGCTCCACCCGAAACAGCCAGCTTTTGCCCTTGCCCTTGGACACCTGCAGGTACAGATTGCCGCCATCGCTGTAGCGGCCCGGCTTGGTCAGCCTCGCGACTTTCAGGGCCGTCAATTTATTGTAGCCACGAGGCATAGAGCACCTCCGTCCTGCTTCGCTTACCAGAATCAAACTGTTTGTATGAGCGGGTTCAGCCCTCGGCGAAATGAGCTAACGGCGAGTCAGCCAGACAATAGACTGACCACGCATGTATCAGGCGCCGTTGCTGGTTCAAAAGATCAGCCCAAAGACCGGGATCGCTTGGCAGTAACAACGCGTCATGGGCCAGTGCCCTGTTCACGACATCCTCCTGATAATCGACTTGAGCGATGGCCCAATCATAAAAGCAACGACGAAAAACGTACGGCGTGATCCCGTGACACCCGACGCTTCGCAGCAAGCTGATCAACCTGACGCCGGGGATGGGGTGATCCAACCGCCCTCGCGGAATAACCCATTCCAAGCTCAGCCCCCGCAAGCCACCCAGCAATACGGCCATGGCCGGAACCACTGGCACAGAATGATCTCGAGCGGACTTCATATCTGCAGCCGGAATCGTCCATACCTGATTGGGCCAATCGATATCCCCCCACCGCGCATGCAACACTTCCGTGGATCGACAAGCTGACAGAATGATCAATTGCAGCGCCCGTGCCGCAATTTCAGGGCGCATTTGTAACTGCGCCCATACGCCGGGCACCTCGTGGTAATGCAGCCGAGGCGAGCGTACTGGGACGACGTGACTGGGTTTGCGTTTCATCTCACACCTCCACTGGTTGAGTAATGGCAGGGTTCAGGATTTCGCAACATCGTATGGCGTCAACCCCTGCTCCGACCTAAGCATCCGAAGGCAAATCGAAGGCCTGGACCACTTGAGACGCACTGCCCGTGTCCAACACCGGCTCCGAAGCCTTGGCGACGCCTAATCCGAGTTGCGTCAACAGCCCCTCGTAAGCCAGAAAGCGCAATCGATTGACGCGCTTTGGCCCTTTGTTAAAGCGCATCAAATCGTCGTAGAGCCGTGGATTGTCATCCCGTGCAATCTCGAACAGCAGTCGCACCGAGGGTGACAACGGGGCGCCAGACCGTGTCATAACTCACCTCCCTGCCCGGCTTTTCCGGATTGCATCACAGCCATTCCAGCGATCTGATAGCCGCGCAGGTTGGCGTACAGCGGCTCTTTAACCTCCAGCACCCGATGCCGGGAAAATGCGTCCTTGACCGCTTTCTTGAACAGGTAAGCCCCGCCGCCGACCAGGATGACGTTCTGCACGTCATAGCTCTCACCGACCCGGCGTAGCATCGCGCCGACGGCTTGACGCGCCACACTGTCCACCACCGGACGCATACGCGCCAGGCTGTAAGCCTGCTGGAAAATCGGCACCGCCTTGCACCGGCGCAACGCCTGATCAATCACCTCCAACTGCGTGTACGGCTGGCCGATTTCCTGGCTGATGTCGTCGGCGATCATCTGCAAAATATCGATCACCCCACGGTTCACCGAGTGGCTGCGTTTGGGCGACAGCTTCATGCCGCGTGCCACCAGCCAGTCGAAGGTGCGCGCGCCGGGATCGATGACCAGGCTGAATTCCTGTTCCATCGCCATTACCCGATCATGCTGGGTCGCGTAGTCGATCAGCGCACCGTTGGGTTGGGCCATGGCCAGGGCCTTGTGCACCTGCACGGTTTTGCCGGCGCCCAGGTCATGCGTGCCGGTCATCAGCTTTTCCAGTTTGGCCTTTTGCGTCACGTACAAGGCCACCGGCAAGCCCACCACCAACACGTCGATATGTTCCACCTTCATCAGCCGCAGGGCACCGCGTGCCAGGGCGAGGTACTCAGGGGTGTCGATGTACTTGTCGTGGATCTGTGCGGCCCGGAAGCTATCGGCGGCCAGCAACACATCGGGGCCTACCTCGTAGAACAGCTCACCGATAGGGATGGCCACGGTGCGACGACGATCCGCGCCCAGCGTGCTCGCCGGATCGCGGGTTGAGGGGTAGGCCAGGGAGGGATAGTGCGCACAGCGAATAACGTCGCCGTCCTGACCCATGACGTATTTGGTGTAGCCGTAGCCAACATCAATAGCGCGAACGATTGTTGTCATCACAAGCCTCCTGGGCCGTTAAAGTGGCCTCAACATCACCGAAACGAGGTGAGATCGGCCTGCACAAACTCTCGCCAATGTCCTGTGTTTTCGGGTTCAGATAGCCCATTCGTCGCGCAATACGATTGCACTCGCGATGAGGTCTTGTCCGGCCGACTGCACAGGCGAGGATCAGTTACAGGTCGCATTACAGTCGCACCGCAATCGTCTGAATCAACCCTCGGGTGGGCGGTGACAACTCACCTAACCAACGCAAGCTTCTGAAAGCCGCAACCAGAGGCCAGAACACCTGCCGTCAAGCCCAAGCCCCAGTGGCCGCCGCCGCTCTAACGCAAAATAAATGCACCTCAAGCCCGCGTTGCAAAACGGACAACGCCCGTTCAATGGCCGTGCATTCGGCGGCGTTGCCTAGCCACCTGGCTTGACCCCGCCACCGACCTACGTTGAACTGATTGCGTCCCACGCCCACTGCGGCAGCCCCATCGCGGGGCAAGCAGGCGTTGCGAGCGTCAATCGCCCTCTCTCACCGGTCTTGAATCGGTTGCATCGCTGTGATGCCTACAGCGACCGGATATCCCAGCGACGATCTTGAATCGTCCTCTGAATACCGTCTTCTCCTTGAGCCCGCGTAAAACGCAGCGAGCAGTGTGAACGCCTGCCTAGGCACCCCGCTCGCCTTTGCTCAGAGCTTCGACACCGTCCTGCTGGTCAGGGACGGCCCCCTGCGAAGTGAAGACGCTGAACACAGTGTTGATCCCCACTGCATACGACAGGCCAAACCTGTCGTCGATACCGCATGCCCTAGAGGCTGTTGGTACCTCATCCCCGGACGTCGCAGAAATGCACAACCGGGCGGGATCACCCGTTTCATTTTTAAGCTCGACCACGCCCTGTAATAGGCAAAACCTGGGGAAACTCCGACCATCATCTGACAGGCGTCTATTTATGAGCCGACAGAACAACGCAATTCCAGCAGTACGTCGTTCGACCTGGGCAGGATTAACGCCGCAGCAGATTTTGGCGCGCTATCCCGTTGGGCGCTGCGATCCTTTGCAGGTACTGGAAGTGCTGATCACGCTGTTCAACGGTCAGCACACGGCGCTGGAGAAAACCGTCTCGCACAAAACCCGACACGAACGGGCGGCGTTTCTACGGCGCTTTTACCGTGACCTGAAAGCCAAAGCCGGGTTCAAGACCGTTCCGGATCCACGACGCCTGCGTCAAAAGCATCTGCGTGCCATGACCGGCGTTTGGGCAGCCGAAGGCCTGGCCCCGGCGACGATCCAGACCTATTTGAGTTTTCTACGGGGATTGGCGAGTTGGCTGGGCAAACCAGGGCTGGTACGTGCGCCGGCGTTCTACGGTTTGATGGACGCCGACTACCAGCGACATGAAAACGCCGCGCGTGACCACAGTTGGTCAGCGCAGGGCGTGGTGGCGGAGGCCGTCATCGAAGAAGTGCGGACGTTTGATCCGCATGTTGGGGCCCAGTTGGAGATGATCTTGGCATTCGGTTTACGCCGGAAAGAGTCCGTGATGTGCCGCCCCTATGCGCATACGCTGGAGCACGCGGCGCTGGGCCTTTGCTTAAAGGTCACTGGCAAAGGGGGGCGGCTGCGGTGGATACCGGTGGATTCGCCCGTACGTCAGGCGGCGCTGGAACGGGCTCGGCAGTTGGTCATACACACAGACTCACCGCTGGGCGCACTTGGTCGCGACCTGCGGCAAAACCTGAGACGTTTTGATTATGTGATGGCCAGGTTTGGCCTGACTGCCGCCGTGCGCGGGGTGACCGCCCACGGCTTAAGGCATCAGGTGCTCATTGAGCGCTATGAGGCTATAACGGGGTCGGCGCCGCCAGTGCGGGAAGGTTGCCGAGCGGTGCCACGCACGGAGGATGTGGCGGCACGGCGAGTGGTTGCGGAGTTGGCGGGGCATGCGCGGCCTCGTGCGTCGGCGGCATATCTGGGCGGGACCTCAGCGCGTAGGCGTGTGCCGAAAAGGGATGATCACTAATGCCCCTCACGGTCACGCCTGATGCCGCAGGCACTCGGGCAACCAGCTGCGGCCCTCGACCAACTGCTCGGCACGCAACGCACACAGCTCCTTTTTCATGCCTTCCAGTGGACACGCGGCTTGCGCGTCGACCGCTTCGGTCACGACTTCGACCATACGCCGCTTGGCTACATGCTTGAAATACGAGTCAGCGGTCGCCTGCCACCACTGCGTCATGTCCAGCGTCAGCGTGGTCGCTACCACATCACAGCCGTGACGGCGGGTTTCGCTGCTCTGGATACCTGTCACAGAGCGGGCCACCAAAAAGGCCAATAACTTCCGTACCTGTTCCTCGGTTTGCAGCAGCAGCCAGGGCACCAGCGTGTCCAATGACAAGTCCTCAGGCAGCACTGACTGCCAACACGTATAAGCGGCCTCCACCGCCTCGAATGCAGGCCTGTGAGCGCTGTGCTCCAAGGCACTCTGCACATCGTAGTGGCTATCCGTCAGTTGAATCGCCAACGGTTGATTGGCGTGGGAGTAGCGGTAGTCATGCCGTGCGAACACTTGCTGCGTCAGTTGCGCCGTCAACACCACCAGCGCCACATCCGGTCGGTTAAGCAGTTCAGCCTGCACTGCCGCCACTCGGTGAGCAGTGAGGCAGCGCATCAACTCTTTGCTGTGGACCACCCGAGGCGGGACCTCGTTGATCAGACTGTCACTGCCTTCTTCAAGCGGGTCTGCCGTGCTTTGGCGCGCAGAGGCTGGCGCCCCGGGCCGTATCAAGCCCTCTTTGATTTCAACTTTACCCTCATGGGAGAGATAGACCACGCAACCAGCGCCCGCCTTCACCTCCTCCGGCCAAACCTGACGACTTTGCTGATCGGCATCCTGCTCGGCTTGCAAGGTTTCAAATGCTTCGGTGAGCGGCTGATAGTCCGGGTCATCAAGCTCCGTGGCTTCCACCTGCTCGGCAAGCTCCGACAACCGCTCCTCGCGGACGGCCCACCGTTGCTGTTCCTCAGGGCTGAGCTCGCGCTGTTGCGGCCGTACCTGACCGTGTTTGCCATACAGGTTGTAATCGTACCGAAGTTGCGTTTCGACCCAGCCCCAGCCATCGGCCTGCAATTGCCCCGCCGTCGTTGCCAAGAGCTCATGGGCCAGTCGCTCCAGCAACACCCTGTCTTGCAGATACACGATGCCTTCGTCACTGAACAGGTCTTGGCGTACCGCCCCGCCCGCTTGTTCATAAGCGTGGAGCGTGACCACGCGCACCAAGGGATGATTTGAAGGGGTCTCGTCTTGGGTCAATAGCGCGCGTAACTGCTCTGGCCGACGACTCCACTCAGGCAGTGCCGCCCACGCCTGAAGTTGCCGCTGGTGATCATCGACCGATGCCAGCGCCATCAGATGCTCCAAGCCGATCTGGTCCTCGCGGTACAACGCGATCAATGCGGGCGCCACATGCGCCAATTTCATCCGCCGTGCCACCACCAACGGCGTCACGCCAAAACACGCGGCGACCTCCTCCTGCGAGCGCCCCTGCGCAATCAGCTTGGCAAACGCCTCAAACTCATCGGCCGGATGCATCGGCACTTGGTGCCGGTTTTCCGCGAGGCTGACCAACAACGCCTGCTCGGCAGCCACCCTCAGCACCGACACGGGGTAATTTTCCGGCCAATCCCCAGCGGCGACAAGTTGGCCCATGGCGGTCCACCGGCGGCCACCACCGCACACTTCATAGCGACCCGGACGGCGTACGACCACGATCAGGTTTTGCAGTTGCCCCACTGCTTTGATCGACGCCGCCAATTCATCCAGCGTCAGTTGCGGCGTGCTGTTGGGCGGACGGACTTGGTAGGTCGAGGATAAGACCAGCTTGTTGTAAGGCACAGTGAAGCGCGGCGCATCGGCGACCAGCGCATCAAATTGCTTTTTGGACAGTTTCATCAGGCAGCCTCCACGTCGCTGAACACCACCAACCGGTTGGTTGATCATGAAGCTCAGCATCGCGCAACTTTTCCATGCTTCAAGCCTCGACATCTTCCGGTGTCTTCCCGCAATACTCTGCGGCTAAGATGCAGAACCACTCAAGGAGATTTGGTGAATGAGCAAGGGCATCAAAATGCTGTCCGCCTTGGATGCACAGGGCGCACGCCATACCGTCGACAGCCTGCAAACTCAGTACGACAACAAGCAGGCCATCCCCACGCTGCGCTGTGACAGTCCCAAATGCGGCAAAGCTGTTCGGTTCGTCAAACACCACACCAAAAACCGCAAGGATCGCGTCGAACCGATTCATGTGCCCGCCTACATCGGACTCAGTAGCGGCTCCGAACATGTGCTGGGTTGTCGCTACGACGCTCCCGGTCGATTGAAACTGATTCTCGCCGCCGCCTCCGACCCGAATTTCCTGCATGCACTGGATGACGGCAAACGCGAGTTGCGCCTGTTGATTCTGCATCAAGGTCTGAAAGGTCGTGGCGCCTCGGGCAACGCTGCCACACCACCAAAAGGCTCAACCGACGCATCCACACCTCAACGCCCTACGGGGTTTCGCGCCACCCATCAGCAGCTCGACAGCTACTTGCGCACCACCACCGATTTGCTGGCGTTACGCGCCGCCTGCGATGACGATGCGTTACTGGCCGAGCAGTTAACGTTGCGCTTTGGTAAGCACACGGTAGCCTGGGACCAGTTCTTCTTCGAGTCGGGACGTTACGACGAAGTCTGGGAGAAGTTGGCGCCCGAAGCCGGATATGACATGCCGTTGGCGATCATGGGCACCGTCCTGTCACATGTAGCGCCGCCGGCTGGTGCGACTTACACCACCACTTACCTGAATTGCGAACGTCAGGAAAATCATACCGATGCACCGAACACCCGAGAGTACTTTGAGGTCAGCCTTGGACATAAAGATGGCGCTTGGTTGAGGACATTCCCTGCGGGTACGCAAATCGTTATGTTCGGACTGTGGCGACGCGGCAGGACCACCGAATCGGTCAAGCCACATAAACGCGACCCGTCCCGCATCATGACGTACATCACTCATAAACTCAGCCTGTCGCCGTCATCCAAACGGCAGTTGGCGGCCATCGTGTAAACAGCGCGCTGGCGGTTTTTCTCCGGAGTTACCGTGTATTTCCTGGACTTTCTGAAGCTGCAAGAACCCACCTTCAATGCGAACAAAGCGAAGGTACATTTGGCGCGCCACAACAAGATAGAAGCGCCTATGGATGTGTATTTGCAGGGCCGCTTCGATGACTGGCAACGCTGGCAAATACAACGCAATTTTGAGCGCGAATGGGTGGTGTCGCTTGTCCAGGACAAACTCGATAATACCCGCTGGTTATTCGCCGGCTTGTTTCGCTCCGAAGGCTACGTGCAGCACCCTGAGCCCGATCCGCACTTCATGTACAACTTACAACGTGTGGCGAGCACCGCGGAGTTCGAAGGGCGCTTGTTTCTGCGCAGCCGCTACAAGGAACGGCAAACCTATGTGTACGGCGAAACAGTCGCCCAAGATCTTAGCCTTGAGCAACTGCTGCCTGAGCGCATGAGCATGGGCCAGTTCCCCGGCTTCAAACGCGTCAATATTTCCAAAGCCGAGCTGGACCTGATCGTGCTGCACAACCTGGAGTCGTGGCGGACGGCGCTCTCCGCAGTAAAAGGCGTCTACCTCATTACCGATACCAAAACCGGCAAACTCTATGTGGGCAAGGCAGATGGTGAGTACGGTATTTGGGGGCGATGGTGCAGCTATGCCGCGAATGGTCATGGCCATAACAAGGCACTGGTTAAGGAGCTGGGGGTTGCCATCGAGCGCCAGCAGGACTTCCAGTTCACCCTGCTGGAGATCGCCGACCTGCACTCCATGCCACAGGAGATTGATACGCGTGAAAGCCACTGGAAAACGGTGCTGATGACACGGCAGTTTGGCTACAACCTCAACTGACAATGGCATATCTCCATGGCCCGACTAAACACTAAAGAAAAAACCATAAAAGCCTTGTTTGCCAGGTCAGGGAACCAGTGTGCGTTTCCTGGGTGCAAAGCTCCGCTGATAGACGATAGTAACAATTTGATTGGAGAAGTTTGCCACATTGAAGCAGCTTCTGAAGGCGGAGAGCGCTACAACGTCAATCAATCCGATGACGAGCGGCGCGAATATGGAAACCTTATCTTGTTATGCCATCCCAATCACGTAGAAACCAATAA
>Ga0209070_100433_pt1 | contig 26739 bp, 24 predicted proteins | sample SynthPrep_5_END__FD_187205 | JGI IMG/M metagenome (GOLD analysis project Ga0209070, IMG submission 187205) | Synthetic microbial communities from Ohio, USA - SynthPrep_5_END_DS10_MetaG (SPAdes) (version 2) | ecosystem: Engineered > Bioreactor > Aerobic > Activated sludge | place: USA: Ohio... | reverse complement strand
CTATTGCCCGTCGATTGAGGATAAGATTACCCGCTTCGGTGAACGCGACGGCCACCAGATCTTTCTGGAGCCGGAAGGCCTGGATGATCACACCATTTATCCGAACGGGATTTCGACGTCTCTCCCAGCTTCTGTCCAGGAACAATTTATCCGCACCATACCCGGCCTTGAAAACGTGACTATTCTGCAGCCTGGCTATGCAATCGAATATGATTATGTCGATCCGCGGGAGCTTAAGCCGTCTCTGGAATGCCGCAAAATTCCAGGGCTGTTTCTTGCAGGGCAGATAAATGGAACGACAGGTTATGAAGAAGCCGCCGCGCAGGGTCTCGTTGCCGGGCTGAACGCCTCGCTTTATGCCGGTGGCGCGGATGCCATCCATTTTAGCCGCACGGAATCCTATATCGGCGTCATGATTGATGACCTCACCTCGAAAGGTGTTAGCGAGCCCTATCGCATGTTCACATCGAGAGCAGAATATCGCCTTTCGCTTCGTGTCGACAATGCCGACCTGCGATTGACGCCCATTGGTCAAGTTGCCGGAATCATAGGCCGTGAACGGCAGGAGCGCTTCGCGAATTTCCTTTCCGATCTTCATCAGGGACGGGAGTTGATGAGGAGCATGTCCATCAGCCCGTCGCAGGCAGCCAAGCAAGGATTGAAGCTCAATCAGGACGGCCAACGTCGCTCCGTCTATGAGCTGCTTGCCTATCCTGATATGACCCTTGAAGCGCTGACCGAACATTGGCCGGAGCTGCGATCTATCGACAGCAAGGTTGCTGAGGTATTGCAGATTGAGGCAAGTTACGCCGTCTACATGCAACGCCAGAGTGCGGATATTGTCGATATCAAGCGCGACGAGGACAGGAAGATTCCCGATGACTTCGATTTTCAGACTTTGTCCGGTCTATCCAATGAGCTGAAACAAAAGCTGGAAAAGGCGCGCCCAGAGAACATTGCGCAGGCTGCCCGTGTTGACGGTATGACACCTGCTGCGATATCGCTGCTGCTCGCACTTTTGCGGAAGAGCTCCGCAACGCGAAACGAAAAACTGCGCATGCACCAATAGCGAGTCGGATTATGAAGATAAACGGCCAGAGTGTTTCACGTGAAACACAAGAGAGGCTCGAGCATTTTGTCGAGCTTTTCAAGAAGTGGAATAAAACCACAAATCTGGTGGCGCCTTCGACTCTTACTGAGCTTTGGAGCAGGCACGTCGCTGACAGTGCGCAGATTTTCCAGCTCTCCCCTGCCCCTCAGAAATGGATAGATCTGGGTAGCGGCGGCGGATTTCCCGGCGTCATCACCGCTATTTTTCTTGCGGAGCTTGGCGAAGGCTGGGTCGATCTCGTTGAAAGCAACAATAAGAAAGCTGCATTTCTGCGAATCGCGCTAAAGGAAACCGGCGCGAGAGGCTCTGTTCATCCGGTCAGAATTGAAAAAGCGCCCGAATCCGTTAAAAACTGCGATGCCGTTTCCGCAAGAGCGCTGGCTGAGCTGGATCTGCTTTTCGACTATATTCACCCTTGGGCGCGGAATAATCCAAATCTCAAGGCCTATTTTAATAAAGGCCGGGATTATGATTCCGAAGTGCAGAAAGCACATGGCCGCTGGCAGTTTGATCTGATAAAACATCAGAGTGCCATTGAGGCGGATTCTGTTGTTCTTGAAATCAGAAACCTCATTTTGAGGCACTGACGAACTGACCAGGTGCGGCATGAGCTTTGAAAAAAACCGGATAATCGCAGTTGCAAACCAGAAGGGCGGCGTGGGTAAAACGACGACGGCCATCAATCTGGCTACCGCGTTGGCGGCAATTGGCGAGCGCGTGCTGATCATCGATCTTGATCCGCAGGGCAATGCGAGCACAGGACTTGGAATTGACCGTAAAGAGCGTAAGCTCTCGTCCTACGATCTTCTGGTAGGTGATAACACCATTGCCGAAGTTGCGGTCCCGACAGCGGTTCCAAGCCTCGATATCGTTCCTTCCACGATGGATCTGCTTGGCTTCGAGATGCAGGTCGCCAATGTCGCCAATCGTGTCTTTCTTCTGCGTGCCGCCATGGAGACGCAGGAAGCGCGAGGCTATTCCTATATCCTCGTAGACTGCCCGCCTTCGTTTAATCTTTTGACCATGAATGCCATGACGGCCGCACATTCTGTGCTGGTGCCGCTGCAATGCGAGTTCTTCGCGCTGGAAGGTCTCAGCCAGTTGCTGGATACCGTCAGCCAGATACGTGGCTCGGTCAACCCGCAGCTCGATATTCAGGGCATCGTTCTAACGATGTTCGATGCGCGCAATAATCTTGCGCAACAGGTCGTGACCGATGTGCGTGCGCATCTGGGTGAGAAGGTTTACCACACTCTCATTCCGCGGAATGTGCGTGTTTCCGAGGCGCCGTCTTATGGTAAGCCTGCCATTCTTTACGACCTGAAATGTGCGGGTAGCCAGGCCTATCTGCAACTGGCGTCTGAAGTGATCCAGAGAGAACGTCTGCGCAAGGCCGCGTGACGTCTGCCGGACTGTATGGAGTAATATCTTATGAGTGATGATCTTTCCAAGCGTCGTCTCGGACGCGGTCTTGCGGCGCTGATCGGTGAAATGGACCAGCCGGTGCCGGTGGGCGAACCACAGCGTGCCGTCAACGCTGATCGTACCATTCCGATCGAGTTCATCGCTCGCAGCCAGAGAAACCCGCGCCGTCATTTTGATGAGAATGAGCTGCAGGATCTCGCTGCATCCATTCGTCAGCACGGAATTGTTCAGCCTGTGGTGGTGCGGACAGTTGGCGTCAACCGTTACGAGATTATCGCTGGTGAAAGGCGTTGGCGCGCGGCGCAGCTGGCTGGTTTTACCGATGTCCCTGTAATCGTTCGTGATGTCGACGACCGTACGGCGCTGGAGCTGGCGATTGTCGAAAACGTGCAGCGTTCTGACCTCAATCCGCTGGAAGAGGCGATGGGTTACGAACAGCTGATCGCCGAGCACGGTTACACCCAGAACGATCTGGGCGAAATTATCGGCAAAAGCCGAAGCCATGTTGCAAACAGCCTCAGGCTTCTGAAGCTTCCTGATCCGGTTCGGGATATGCTGGCCGATGGTTCGCTTTCCGCCGGTCACGCGCGAGCACTTGTATCGACGTCCGATCCGGCCACTCTGGCAAAGACCATCGTCTCCAAGGGCCTCTCGGTGCGTGATGCCGAGCGTTTGGCGCAAAACGATATCAAGTCGCAGGGTGACGTTGCCGAGAAGCGTCCGGCTGCCGAAAAGGATTCCGATACGGTTGCTCTGGAACGCAGCCTGTCAGACGCTCTCGGCCTGGATGTGAAGATCAGCCACAAGGGCGGCTCCGGGCAAATCCGCATCAGCTACCGTACACTGGAGCAATTGGAAGCGATCTGCCGGCTGTTGGAACAGAAATAAGCAAGTGCTTGTTTTTATTGAAAAATACCCGCTTTTAGCGGGTATTTTTCATTACGGTGTTCAAAAGTCGATAGCCCGGCCTTTTATTTCGTAGTCCCCGAAACGAACGGGTTCTGCGCCGCCGCGGCCACCGGTTTCCGGCGGTAATTGGAGATCCGCCTGCTGTTTGCGGCGTTCTTCCGCTTCCTTCAACGCACGTTCCGCAGCAGGCGAAAGCCGCCTGGCCATCTCCGCGCCGTTGTCATTATCCGCATCCTGCATGAGAATCCTCCCTATGACGGGATATTGAAATATGTTTGCCGTTTACCAGATTATATAATCAAACGGGCTTTATAAACCCCGGAATATTCCCTGATAAATTACAAGGAGAGTTTGACAGATGAACATGATGCGCACGGCAATGCTTCTGGCCTTCATGACGGCATTGTTCATGGGTGTCGGTTTTCTGATTGGCGGCAGGGGCGGCATGATGATTGCTTTCCTCATCGCTGCCGGTATGAACCTCTTCTCCTACTGGAATTCGGACAAGATGGTCCTCTCAGCCTATCGCGCGAGGGAGATCGATGAGGCCAATGCGCCCGAGTTTTTTCACATGATCCGCGATCTCTCGCATAATGCCGGTCTGCCGATGCCTAAGGTCTATATTTACGACAGCCCGCAGCCCAATGCCTTTGCGACGGGAAGAAACCCGCAGAATGCCGCCGTCGCCGCCTCCACGGGTCTGCTGGAGCGTCTGACACCTGAGGAAGTGGCCGGTGTGATGGCGCATGAGCTTGCGCATGTGCAGAACCGGGATACGCTGACAATGACGATCACCGCAACATTGGCTGGTGCGATCTCCATGCTGGGCAACTTCGCGTTCCTGTTCGGTGGCAATCGCGAAAACAACAATAATCCACTTGGTTTCATCGGCGTGCTGGTCGCGATGATCGTGGCGCCGCTGGCTGCGATGCTGGTGCAGATGGCCATCAGCCGCACCCGGGAATATTCGGCTGACCGACGCGGGGCGGAAATCTGCGGCAATCCGCTGTGGCTTGCCTCCGCATTGCAGAAGATTTCCGGCATGGCGCAGCAGATTCACAATGACGATGCTGAGCGCAACCCGGCAACGGCCCATATGTTCATCATCAATCCGCTCTCGGGCGAGCGTATGGACAATCTCTTCTCGACGCATCCCAATACGGAAAACCGGGTCGCCGCGCTGCATGCCATGGCGCAGGAGTTTTCCCCGCGAGGATCGACGCCGGCGCCGTCGAATGATAAGCGTCTGCGCAAATCAGGCTCGGTTCCAAGCACAGGCTCGGGGCGAGGCAATGAAAACGAGCGAAAAGGGCCGTGGTCTTGACATCCGATACGCAGAATAAGCCGGCGCGGTCCAAAAAACCGAGGCCGGCCAATGGTGGGGGCCGCGAAGACGGCCCTTCGTCTTTCCAGGACAAGCCGGGCCTTGCCGCACGCGTTGCCGCGACGCGCATTCTCGCAGCCGTTCTGGAAAAGAAGACCTCGCTCGATGGAATGCTGGACAGCGAAAATGGCAATCCGGTGTACCGCGCGCTGTCCGTTGCGGACCGGGCGCTCGTGAGAGCCATCGTCAACAGCGCACTTAGACATCTGCCGCGTGTCGAGGCGGCATTGTCGATGCTGCTTGATGGCCCCTTGCCGCAGGGCGCCCGCTCGCTGCATCACGTTCTCGTCGTCGGTGCGGCGCAGATGCTTTATCTCGACGTTCCGGATCATTCGGCAGTGGATCTCGCTGTGGAACAGGCCCATCGCGACCCGCGCAACAGGCGCTTCGTCAAGCTGGTGAATGCCGTTTTGCGGCGACTGGGTCGGGAAAAAGCTGATATCGAACAGGCGATCGCGCAGGTCCCGGTACTGCCGGACTGGTTCTATGCGCGTCTGGTTTCCGCCTATGGTGATAAGACTGCCGAACGGATTTCCGAGGCACAGCTGACGCCGTCCTCCATCGATCTCACGGTGAAGGCCGATCCGGCTCTGTGGGCGGAAAAGCTGGGTGGCACGCTCATGCCGAATGGCAGCGTCCGTCTCGGGGAGTTCGAAGGGCAGATCCCGTCGCTGGACGGCTTTGCCGATGGCGCCTGGTGGGTGCAGGATCTCGCTGCCAGCATGCCGGTGAGGCTGATGGGCGATGTGTCCGGCAAGCGTGTTGCAGATCTTTGTGCCGCTCCAGGCGGCAAGACCGCGCAGCTTGCGCTTGCGGGTGCGAAAGTGACTGCTCTGGACCAATCCGGCAATCGTCTTCGCCGCCTCAGGGAGAATCTCGATCGGCTCGGCCTTCACGCCGAAACGGTGGAGGTCAACATGATGAAGTACCAGCCGGAGCAGCTTTTCGACGCCGTTCTTCTTGATGCTCCCTGCTCGTCAACCGGCACGCTGCGCAAGCATCCCGATGTCTGCTGGACGAAGGATGAAAACGATATCGCCAAACTTGCTACGCTTCAGGGCCAGATGCTGCGGCATGCGCTTACTCTGGTCGATTCCGGAGGCATCGTGGTGTTCTCCAACTGCTCGCTCGATCCTTCTGAAGGGGAAGCGATGATTGCGCAGGTTCTGGCAGAAAACCCCGGTATTGAGCGTGTCGCCGTCCGCAAGGAGGATTGGCCCTCGATGGAGGCTGCTATCACCGCAGAGGGCGATCTTCGCACGACGCCGGATATGTTCGGTGGGGTCGATGGGTTTTTTAGCAGTGTCTTGCGTAAGAAGTAGAAAAAAGCGAAGCTCTCGCGAATCATTAGATATTTATCGATAACGTTCCGGTCATCGCGGTTCACTGATAAAAACAAAACATGTGAACGGGAAACACAGCTTGTTAGGGTCCTTTGCAGGCAGCATGAATGCGGCCGGTCTTCTTTCACGGATGGCGTATCGGCATCTGTGCGTCGGCCTCACGCCTTTGCGCCTGCATGTATCCCGGTTTGCCAATCGTGTTCCCGACGGGCTGGTAGCGGCGCCTACCGATCTGAGGGCGATCGACCCCTATTTTGCCGAGGAATTGTTGCGTGGCCGTATAGCGCTTGCCGGTCGCGTCGTTGAAACCGGTGGCCTCTCGCCATTTCAGTTGGACTACCCTTCGCTGGTTTTTGAGGAACGCCTGCACGCCTTCGGCTGGCTGCGGCATATCCGTTCCGACAGATCGAGCGAGGCGTGCAAGCGCGCGCGCCGTATCGTTGCCGAGTGGATCGCCATCCATGGCAAGCGGCTTGCGGGCGCCGCCTGGTCACCGGAAATTGCGGCGCAGAGGCTGATCGCCTGGCTCTCCCATTCACCCGTCGTTTTATATGAGGCAGATGCGGGCTTTTATCGCCGCTTCCTGAAAAGTCTTGCCTTTCATGTGCGTTACCTCGACAGGATCGTGAAACATGCGCCTGACGGAGAAGCGAGGCTGAGGATAAGGATTGCGCTCGCCATGGCCTCCATCGCCATGCCTACCCGCCTCTCCCGCATTACCCGGCATGGAATGAAGCTTGCTCAGGAAATGGAACGCCAGATTCTCCCCGATGGCGGACATGTTTCGCGCAATCCGCGGGTCATGCTGGATCTCCTGCTTGATCTTTTGCCGCTTCGGCAAAGCTACATCAATCTCGGCCACGATCTGCCCTCGGGGCTTGTGCCGGCGATTGACCGCATGTTTCCGGCAATCCGGTTTTTCCGGCATCAGGGCGGCGATCTCGCGCTGTTCAACGGCGCGACAGCCACGCTGGCCAATGAGCTCGTCTCCGTGCTCCGCTATGATGAAACGGCGGGCCGGCCCTCCAAGGTGCTGCCGGACGTGAACTACCAACGGCTCGCCACCGACGATACCGTTATCATAGTGGATACGGGTTATCCCAGTTCGGCGGAGCTTTCGCGCAACGCCCATTCAGGGTGCCTGTCCTTCGAAATGTCCTGCGGCAAGAACCGGTTCATCGTTAATTCCGGTTTTCCGAAAAATGCTGCACCGGAATATCAACGGGCCAGCCGGTCGACGGCCGCCCACTCCACCGTCACGCTTGCGGACACGTCTTCCTGCAAATTGTCCCGATCGAGACTGCTTGGGCCGATCATGATCTCCGGTGTCAGCGAGGTCGATAGCAGGCGCGGAACGGATGGAAACCGCAACGATGTGCTGTGGGCATCGCATGATGGATATCTGCAGAATTTCGGCTGCTATCACGAGCGGGAAATCGAATTGAATGCAGCGGGTACGAAGATAAAAGGCCGCGACCTGCTGCGTGCCGATGAAGATGCAATAAAGATGCAGCTGCAGTCCGTTTCGGCGGTATCGCGTTTCCATATCCATCCTCACATCCAGCTGCATCAGCGGGATGAAGAGTCGGTTTATCTTGAAGCGGCGGATGGAACCACCTGGCTGTTCTCCGCGCCGGGGCTGGAGCTTTTCGTCACCGAGGATGTCTTCATGGCCGATGCCTCCGGCATGCGGCCCTCGCAGCAGATCGAGCTGCCCTTCAACCTTGCCAATACCCGGGAAATCCGCTGGATCATCGAACGCAAGGCCTAGATGGTTCCGGATGGTTTTCACACGAAAACCGCGTGTAGTTTTCGCCGTTCGGCATCCCCGCTGTTTATTAATACGGCAAGCTGTGTTAACGCGGCGGCAATTGCTGGATCAATCCCCAGTCCAGCCTGTCCTCCCTGTTGAACGGAGTATGCCTGATGGCTGTCGTATCCAAAAAAATCCCCGCTCCCGATAAGGTCAAAATCCGCACGGCACTTCTTTCCGTGTCCGACAAGACGGATATCCTCGAGCTGGCGACGGTTCTGTCGAAGCTTGGCGTCAAGCTCCTGTCGACAGGCGGTACGGCGAAGGCCATCGCCGAGGCGGGCCTGCCGGTGACGGATGTTTCCGATGTAACCAATTTTCCGGAAATCATGGACGGCCGGGTCAAGACCTTGCATCCCAATGTGCATGGCGGCCTTCTGGCCATCCGTGATGATGCCGACCATGTCGAGGCCATGAAGGCGCATGGTATCGAGGCGATTGATCTCTCGGTCATAAACCTTTATCCGTTTGAAGAAGTTCGCGCCAAGGGCGGCGATTATCCGACAACGGTCGAGAATATCGACATCGGCGGCCCGGCGATGATCCGCGCTTCGGCCAAGAACCACGCTTATGTCACTGTTGTCACCGATCCTTCAGACTACCCGGCACTGGTTGAAGCCCTGCAGGCGGATGACGGCCAGACATCCTATGCGCTGCGCCAGAGATTTGCCGCCAAGGCCTATGCCCGCACGGCCGCTTATGATGCGGTGATTTCCAACTGGTTTGCCCAGGCTCTTTCCATCGAGACGCCGGACTACCGGGCCATTGGCGGCGCGCTGAAGGAAAAGATGCGTTATGGCGAGAACCCGCATCAGAGTGCCGGCTTCTACCTGACCGGCGAAAAGCGTCCTGGCGTTGCAACGGCAACGCTTCTCCAGGGCAAGCAGCTTTCCTACAATAACATCAACGACACGGATGCGGCTTACGAGCTTGTGGCGGAGTTCCTGCCGGAAAACGCGCCGGCTGTTGCCATCATCAAGCACGCAAACCCCTGTGGCGTTGCAACCGGTCCCACGCTTGCCGAAGCTTACCGCCGGGCGCTGGCTTGCGATTCCGTTTCGGCATTCGGTGGTGTCATTGCGTTGAACCGCACGCTCGATGCGGAAACGGCGGAAGAGATCGTCAAGCTCTTTACCGAGGTCATCATTGCACCCGATGTTACGGAAGAGGCCAAGGCAATCATTGCCCGCAAGCCAAACCTTCGCCTGCTGGCTGCAGGCGGCCTGCCTGATCCGCGCGTAGCCGGTATCACGGCCAAGACCGTTTCGGGTGGCCTGCTCGTGCAGAGCCGCGACAACGGTATGGTCGAGGATCTCGAGCTGAAGGTTGTCACCAAGCGTGCGCCGACGGCGCAGGAACTTGAAGACATGAAATTTGCCTTCAAGATTGCTAAGCATGTGAAATCCAACGCCGTCATCTATGCCAAGGATGGCCAGACCGCTGGTATTGGCGCCGGTCAGATGAGCCGGGTGGATTCCGCCCGGATCGCCGCCCTGAAGGCGGAGGATGCGGCCAAGGCGCTTGGGCTCACTGAGCCCCTGACACGTGGCTCTGCCGTGGCGTCGGAAGCGTTCTATCCGTTCGCCGACGGTCTGCTTGCTGCGATTGCCGCAGGTGCCACCGCCGTCATCCAGCCGGGTGGCTCCATGCGTGATCAGGAAGTGATCGACGCCGCGAACGAGCATAATGTGACGATGGTCTTTACCGGCATGCGCCACTTCCGCCACTGAGCGAGAATACCCCTATCAGAATGGGAAAAGGCCCGGAAAGTGATTTCCGGGCCTTTTGTTTCACGTGGGACAGTCGGATTTCATCTCCCGCATTTTCCGGATGCAAAACCGCTACGCAGTTTTACTGGAATGCGCAGGTTCAGGTCACCGCTCCCACCTGCCACGGTACGAATTCGTTGTCGCCGTAGTCGTAAATCTCACTGACAGTCTTATCACCGGACGCGACCGCCAGAATGTGCTCGAAAATTCGTTTGCCGGATTCCTCAATGGTTTCCGCGCCAGTAACGATCTCGCCGCAGTTGAGATCCATGTCTTCCTTCATGTGTTCATACATTTCGGAATTGGTGGCGATCTTGATGCACGGCGCCGGCTTGAACCCTGATACGGAGCCGCGGCCCGTGGTGAAACAGATGACGTTGCAGCCGCCGGCAACCTGGCCGGTGACGGCAACGGGATCGTAGCCGGGCGTATCCATGAAAACGAAACCCTGTTCGGTCACGGTTTCCGCAAATTCATAAACGGCTTTCAGCGGCATGGAGCCGCCTTTGGCGACCGCACCCAGCGATTTTTCCAGAATGGTGGTCAGTCCGCCGAGCTTGTTGCCGTGGGACGGGTTGTTGTTCAGCTCGTCACCATTACGGGCGGTATAATCCCGCCACCAGTCGATGCGCTGCAACAGCTTTTCAGCAACGGCAGGCGTGATGGCCCGCTTCGTCAGGAGGTGCTCGGCGCCGTAGATTTCCGGTGTCTCGGAAAGAACCGTCGTGCCGCCGTTACGGACAATGAGATCGGAGGCGTAACCGAGTGCCGGGTTCGCCGATATGCCGGAATAGCCGTCAGAGCCACCACATTCCAGCGCCACTTTCAGCTTTGAAAGGGGTTGTTCGGTTCTGCGGGCGGCATTGACCATCGGCAGCATGGCCTTGATCTCGGCAATCGCCGCGTCGATCGTCTTTCGCGTGCCGCCATGCTGCTGGATGGTCATGGTGCGCAGGCGCTCGCCTTCCTCCATCTTGTAGTGTTCGAGGATGGGGGCAATCTGGTTTGTTTCGCAACCGAGGCCGATCAACAGAATGCCACCGAAATTTGGATGGCGGGCATAACCCTGAATGGTGCGGATCAGAAGGCGGTATCCTTCCGATTTCGTGTTGAGCGCGCAGCCGCCGCCATGCGTCAGCGCCACGACACCATCGACATTGTCGAAACCTTCAAGGCCGCCCTGCTTGTTGAAATAATCGGCGATGTAGCGCGATACCGTGGCGGAACAGTTCACGGAAGCGATGACGCCGATGTAGTTGCGCGTGCCGACGCCACCGAGACCGCGATCATAACCCATGAAGGTCCGGCGGTCGGCCTCGGGCACCATGCCCTTTTCCTCAATATCGACACTGAACTGATGCGCATGTTCGGAGGGCACCATGGCGAGATTGTGCAGATGCACGTGCCGGCCAGGCTCGATATCCTGTGTGGCGATGCCGATTACCTGCCCGTATTTCAGGACCTCGTCTCCGGATCTGATGAGCTTCAGGGCCACCTTGTGTCCGCGTCCGATCAGTTCAAGCGCCGTCAGATCGCCCCTGCCCGTCGCACCACCGGCCGGAATGGACCGGCGCGCCACCGCGACATTGTCGTTGGCGTTCAGCAAAATGGTTGCCTCGGAATTCTCACTCACGGGTTTTCCTCCTCCCGGTATATTGCCTGCTATATTTTAGATTCAACTATCAACCCAGCGCCTCTTGGAGCCTTCGAGATGGATGTGCATTGCGGCCTGCGCCAGCAGCGGGTCTTTCAGCTCCAGTGCCGCCAGAATGGCTTCGTGTTCCTGAAGGGCGAAGGCCCAGGTGTCGCGATCCTCAAATTTCACGCGCAGCTGGGCCGAAATGGGGCTGTGCCGCTCATCAAAGAGGTTTGCCACCAGCCGCGCCAGAACGCTGTTTCCGGATTGTTCGGCAATGGTGACATGAAACAGCCGGTCCTGATCGAGAGGCTTGCGTCCCGCCTCGATTTCCTTCTGCATGGTGTTTAGTATCTGGCGAAGGCTGGCAATGGTTTCCTCCGTCATGCGGCTTGCCGCCAACACGATGGTTGCGCCTTCCAGTGCCGCCCGCGCCTGCATCAGTTCAGACGGGCTGTCGCCCAGCGACTTGGTGTGATGGGTGGTCTGCAGAGCTTCGGTTGATACATAGACACCGGAACCCATGCGAATTTCGACGGTGTTGTCGATTTCCAGTGCGATCAGCGCCTCGCGCAGGGAGGGTCTGGAGACGCCGAGTTTCTGTGCCAGTTCCCGCTCGGCCGGAAGCCGCGTTCCGGGCAGAAACTCGCCCAAATCGATGAGCTCGCGTATCTGGTCCGCAATCTGCTGATAAAGCCTGCGTGGTTCCGCTATTTTGGCCTGACCATTCATGTGTTTTCTAACGAGCCCTGTCTTCAATCTGCATTTGGCCTTACCGTAACGCCAAGCGTATCAATACGCAAGAAATTACTTAAATATAAGAATTTACAACACTATTGCGGATTCTAGCTTCTGATGATTGTGTTCTTTCTTGAGCCCTTATCCAAATTTTGACCAAATTGGCTTGACCATTCCAGAAAACCGGCCTAACCATTTGGCCTGTTCATGGTACCCCGGTGGAGCGGGGAGCACGGGTGGGAGGTTTCCAGATGTCGCAGGGCGCATCGACAATTCGGGGCGATTTTTCGCCTGAGGAGATGGCGCGCGACGAGCGCTCCGTTCTTCTGCGTCTTGAAAACATCAGCAAGGAATTTCCGGGCGTCAAGGCGCTGTCGAACGTGCATTTCGATTTGCGCAGCGGTGAAGTGCATGCCGTCTGCGGCGAAAATGGCGCGGGAAAATCGACGCTGATGAAAATCGTCAGCGGCGTCTATCAGCCGAGCGACGGCACGATCCTGCATAAGGGCGTTAAGGTGCAATATGCATCGCCGCTGGAGTCCGAAGCCGCCGGCATCGCCATCATCCATCAGGAACTCAACCTCGTTCCGCATCTCTCTGTCGCCGAAAACATCTATCTCGCCCGCGAGCCCCGGCGGGGTTTCCTCGTTGATCGCAAGAAGCTGCGGCTCGATGCCAAGCGCTGTCTTGATCGGCTTGGCGTCGATATTGACCCGGACCAGACCGTTCGCGGTCTCTCGGTCGCCCAATGTCAGATGGTGGAGATTGCCAAGGCTCTTTCTCTCGATGCCGAAGTCCTCATCATGGATGAGCCCACCTCCTCGCTGACCGAGCAGGAGACAAGGCTGCTGTTCAAGGTCATCCGCGATCTCAAGGCATCCGGCGTCGGCATCGTCTATATTTCCCATCGTCTCGATGAAATGGCCGAGATCGTCGACCGGGTAACGGTTCTGCGCGACGGACGCTATATTTCGACCGATGATTTCGCGTCGATCACCGTTGACGATATCGTCACGCGCATGGTCGGACGTTCTCTCGAGGACAAATTCCCCGAGCGCACCTCGCATCCTACGCAAGACATTATCTTCTCCGTGGAAGGGCTGACACGCAGCGGCGTGTTCCACGATGTCGGTTTTTCGCTGCGCCGGGGTGAAATTCTCGGTTTTGCCGGGCTGATGGGTGCGGGTCGAACCGAGGTCGCGCGGGCGATCTTTGGCGCCGATCCTCTGGATGCGGGCAAGATCGTTTTTAATGGGCGCGAACTTTCGATCAACTCACCGCAGGACGCCATCAGGGAAGGCATCGCCTATCTCTCGGAAGACCGAAAGAGTGATGGTCTTGCCGTCAAGATGTCGGTTGCGGCCAATACGACGCTTGCCAATATCGGCGAGGTGTCCAACCGTTTCGGACTGATCGATTTCAAGAAACATGACGATGTCGCCAAGCGTTATGTCGACCTTCTGAATATTCGCACGCCCTCGATCGAGCAGACGGTGCGGCTGCTCTCGGGCGGCAATCAGCAGAAAATCATTATCGGCAAATGGCTGTTCCGGCAGTCGCGCGTGTTGTTCTTCGATGAGCCGACACGCGGTATCGATGTCGGCGCGAAATTTGCGATCTACAAGATCATGGATGAACTGGCCGCGCAGGGGATTGGTGTCATTCTCATCAGTTCGGAACTGCCGGAAATTCTGGGGCTGACGGATCGTATCGCCGTCTTCCACCAGGGCCGGATCACGGGCGTGCTTGAGACCGCCAAGACCAATCAGGAAGAAATCATGCGGTATGCGTCCGGTTACGGCCGGGCCGCGCAGTGAGGAACGACATGGCTAATATTGCAGAACCCAAGAAGAGCTTCGCCTTCAGCGACCGCCAGAAGGATATTATCCAGAAGTTTGCGGCGCTTGGCAGTCTCGTTGTGCTGGTTATGGTGTTTTCCGCCACCAGCAGCGCCTTCTTCTCCGTCAACAATGCCATGACCATTGCGCTTCAGGTCACGTCCATCGCCTTGCTCGGCATCGGTGCGACCTGCGTCATCATCACCGGCGGCATCGATCTTTCCGTCGGCTCTGTGCTTGCCCTGGCCGGGGTCGTCGCCGCCCTTGCGGTGAAGGAACTTGGCATGCCGGTGCCGGTCGGCATGTTTCTTGGTGTTCTGACGGGGTCTCTCTGCGGTCTCATCAACGGCCTTCTGGTTACCCGCTTCAAGCTGCCGCCCTTTATCGCCACTCTCGGCATGATGCTGATTGCCCGCGGCGTGGCGCTGCAAATCACCGGCGCGCGCGCGGTTTCCGGTCTTGGCGAATCCTTCGGCGAACTTGGCAATGGCGCTCTCTTCCGCATCGTCAACATCGGTGATGACGGCTTTCCGAACGTGGTGTTTCCGGGCATTCCCTACCCTGTCATCCTGATGGTGGTGATTGCGCTTGCCGTCTCCTTCATGCTCAACCGCTCGATCCTCGGCCGTCATATCTATGCCGTCGGTTCAAATGCGGAGGCGGCACGCCTTTCCGGCGTCAACGTCGCCCGCGTCACCAATTTCACCTACATCCTGTCCGGCACGCTCGCAGGGTTGACGGGTTGCGTGCTGATGTCGCGCCTCGTCACCGCCCAGCCGAATGAGGGCGTGATGTATGAGCTGGATGCAATCGCCAGCGCCGTCATCGGCGGCACATCGCTCATCGGCGGCGTGGGTACGATTTCCGGCACGGCCATCGGCGCCTTTGTCATCGGCATCCTGCGCAACGGTCTCAATATGAATGGCGTCTCCGCCTTCACGCAACAGATCATCATCGGCCTCGTCATTCTGGTCACCGTCTGGATCGACCAGTTGCGAAACCGCCGCTGATCAAAGGGCTGCGGACCCTTTCCGCAAAAAGATCGGCAGGGGAGGCCCGGTATGCCGACATCACGGAGGAAGAAATGAAGAAAATTGCGACTGCCCTTTTGACATCCGCAATCGCGCTGTGGAGCGTCTCCACCGTGCAGGCCGGCGAAATCGCCGTCATCGTCAAGACCGTCAACTCCACCTTCTGGCAGAACGTCCAGAAGGGCGCCGATGCGGCGATGAAGAACTCTGCCGGCAACACCATGACTTTCCAGGGCCCGGCTGCCGAATCCGCCATCGCCGACCAGGTCAACATGGTCGAAAACGCGATCAACCGTAAGGTCGCAGGCATTGTCCTCGCCCCTTCCGATCCGGATGCTTTGGTGCCGGCCGTCAAGAAGGCCTGGGAAGCCCGCATTCCCGTGGTTCTGATCGACTCGCAGCTCGCTCAGGGTTCCGAGCAATATTACCAGTCCTTCCTCGCGACCGACAATAAGAAAGCCGGCGAACTGGCAGCGCAGGCGCTGATCGACAAGGTTGGCAAGGAAGGCAAGATCGCCGTCATGTCTTACGTGGCCGGTGCCGGTTCGGAAATCGGCCGTGTCGGTGGTTTCACCGACTACATCCAGATGAATTCCAACCTGAAGATCGTCGGCCCGTTCTATTCGCAGTCGCAGATGGCGACGGCGCTGAACCAGACGACCGACGTTCTGGCCGCCAATTCCGATCTCAAGGGTATCTTCGGCGCCAATGAGCCCACCGCCATCGGTGTCGGCCGTGCGCTTGCCCAGACTGGCAAGGCGGGCAAGGTCGTCGGCATCGGTTTTGACGGCAACCAGGACCTTCAGGGCTTCGTCAAGGACGGCACGCTCGCCGGCATCGTTGTTCAGGGTTCCTACCAGATGGGCGAAAAGGGCGTGGAGACTATCTCCAAGCTCATCAACAAGGAAAAGGTCGAGAAGTTCGTCGATACTGGCGTCGTTGTTGTCACCAAGGACAATATCGAGAAGCCGGAAGCCAAGAACGTTCTTTACTGATGCAAGACGGCGCGCCGCTTTGGCGGCGCGCCTCAAAATTTTGAGATGCGGGATTTCAGGCGAAAACCGCACACACCTTTTCGCCATCCCGCTCTGCTAAAAATCAGAAAGCCCCGCGATGAAAGTCTCCGATACCCGCAAATTGCCGCGCCGCGCCGTCGAAGTCACCATGATGGGCCTTGGTTGCGCCCAGATGGGCAATCTCTACCGCGTCACGCCCTATGAGGAATCCAAAGGCGCGTTCGACAAGGCATGGGAATGCGGCATTCGTTATTTCGATACCGCGCCTTTTTACGGGTACACACGTTCGGAGCGCCGTCTTGGAACCATGGTGACGGAGCATGACCGTGGTGAATACACGCTCAGCACCAAGGTCGGTCGCGTCATGGTTCCGGATGCAACCGTTGGCCCGGAAGAGGACGCCTATATTGCGCCCCTGCCCTTCCGTCCGGTCTATGACTATTCCTATGACGGTATCCTGCGGTCCTTCGAAGCCAGCCAGCAGCGGCTCGGCGTTCTGAAGCCGGATATTCTTTATGTGCACGATATCGGTTCCTACACACATGGCGAGAAGCAGCAGCATTACTGGGAGCAGCTGACAAGCGGCGGCGGCTTCCGGGCGCTTGGCAAGCTGCGCGACGAAGGGTCGACGGGCGCCATCGGCCTTGGTGTCAACGAGTGGGAAATCGTCCGCGATGCCATGGATGTTTTCGATATCGACGTTGCGATGCTCGCCGGCCGCTATACGCTGCTCGAGCAGCAGAGCCTCGCCTTCATGAACCGCTGCGCGGAAACCGGCGTTGCGATCGTGGTCGCCGGTGCGTTCAATTCTGGCATTCTGGCCGGTAACCGCAAATTCAATTATGCCGACGCGCCTGCCGACATCATCACCCGTGTGGATGCCTTGCAGGGCGTTTGCGACGAAGTTGGCGTTTCCCTGCAGGCGGCCGCGCTGCAATTTCCGCTCGGTCATCCAGCCTCCGTCACGGTCGTCTCCGGCGCGCGCAATGCGCAGCAGCTTGCCTCCAACATCGAATGGTTCGAACAGGCGGTCCCGGATGAATTCTGGGTCGAGCTGCAAAAGCGCGGCCTGATCTCCGAAGGCGCGCCTGTGCCCGGCGGAAAGGCCTGAGGCCATGATCATCGACGCTCACCAGCATTTCTGGCTGATGAAGGATCGTGTCGGGCAATGGCCGCCGCCGTCTCTCTCCGCCATCTACCGGGATTTTTTGCCGGCCGATCTGTCGCCTCTGCTGGTTACGGCCGGGGTCTCCGGCACGGTGCTGGTGCAGACGATGGAAGACGCGGCCGATACGGATTTCATGCTGGAACTGGCGGAGCAAACGGATTTCATCAGGGGTGTGGTCGGCTGGGTGGACATGAAGTCCGTTGATGCGGCGGTGGGAATCGCCCGTCGTGCAAAACACCCGGCATTCAAAGGCGTGCGCCCGATGCTGCAAGGCATGGAGGACGTTGCCTGGATAGACGATCCGGCGCTCGATCCCGCCGTGGATGCGCTGGTGAAACACAGGCTCGTGTTCGATGCGCTGGTATTGCCGCCAAATCTGCCGCATCTCCTGTCTTTTGCCCGCCGGCATCCGCAATTGCCTGTTGTGATTGATCATGGCGCGAAGCCGCTTATCGCCACCGGTCACTATAGGGAATGGCGCAAAGATATGGCGGCCCTGGCGGCCCTTCCCAACCTTCATTGTAAGCTTTCCGGTCTCTTGACCGAGCGCGGTGATCAGCGGCCGGAGGCGGTCAGGCCCTATGCCGAAACCATTCTGGAGTTGTTCGGCGGAAACCGCGTGATCTTCGGCAGCGACTGGCCGGTCTTGCGACTGGCCGGCGATTATCAGGAATGGCTGGATTTCTGCCGCGATATCGTCCCGGCGGAGGACCATGCGGCAGTCTTTGGCGGCAATGCCATTCGTTTTTATTCCCTTTCCCACAGGTGATGCATGCTGGCAATTTTCTGCGAGACCCCCGGTCAACTCCTCCCAAAGGAACTGCCGAAACCCGTGCGTGGCGAAGGTGACGTGCTGGTACGCATTCGCCGCATCGGTGTCTGCGGTACGGATCTGCATATCTTTACCGGCAACCAGCCCTATCTTTCCTATCCGCGCATCATGGGCCACGAGCTTTCCGGCACGGTAGAGAAGGCACCGGAAGGCAGCCATCTTTCGGCAGGCGATGTCGTTACCGTTATCCCTTATATCTCCTGCGGCGAATGCAGCGCCTGCCTGAAGGGCAAGAGCAATTGCTGCCGCAACATCGGTGTGCTCGGCGTTCATCGTGATGGCGGCATGGTCGAATATCTGAGCGTTCCGCAAAAGTTCGTGCTCAAGGCGGAGGGCCTCAGCCTCGATCAGGCGGCGATGACGGAATTTCTGGCGATCGGCGCGCATGCCGTGCGCCGTGGCGCGGTTGAAAAAGGGCAGAAGGTTCTGGTCGTCGGCGCCGGACCTATCGGCATGGCGGTTGCGGTTTTCGCCGTTCTCGATGGCGGCGAAGTGACCATGATTGACGGGCGCACCGACCGGCTGGATTTTTGCAAGGAACATCTCGGCGTTGCCCATACGGTCACGCTCGGCGAGGGTGACAAGGACCATCTGTTACATATTACCGATGGCGATTTCTTCGATGCGGTTTTCGATGCGACCGGTAATCCGAAAGCCATGGAGCGCGGTTTTTCCTTTGTCGGCCATGGCGGCTCCTATGTGCTGGTATCCATCGTCGCCAGCGATATTACCTTCAACGATCCGGAGTTTCACAAGCGTGAGACGACGTTGCTCGGCAGCCGCAATGCGACGCCGGAGGACTTCGAGCGGGTGTTGCAGGCGCTGCGGGAAGGAAAGGTGCCGGAAGCCCTCATCACCCATCGCATGACGCTTGCCGATGTGCCTGCCAAATTCGCCGGGCTGACCGATCCGAAAGCCGGAGTCATCAAGGGCATGGTGGAGGTCGCATGACGCCTGACACACCCATCCTGCAATTCGGCACCAGCCGCTTTCTTCTCGCGCATGCGGATCTGTTTATTTCGCAAGCGTTGGACAAAGGCGAAGCTCTGGGGCGCATCGCAATTGTCCAGACAACGGGCAATGCGGAAAGCCTGAAGCGCGTTGCGGCGCTGAATAGCGGTGCCCCCTATCCCGTGCGTATCCGCGGCATTCGCGATGGGCAGGAGGTGGATGAAGAAATTTCCGGCAAGGCTGTCGCATTGGCGCTGACGGCGGATACGGACTGGGCCGAGGTTCGACGCATTGCCTGCGAGGCCGAAGTCATTCTGTCCAATACCGGCGATCGCGGTTATGAGCTGGATTCGTCTGATGGACCGGGTCTTGCCGACGATTTCAGGCGCGTTCCGAAGAGCTTTCCGGCCAAGCTGTGCGTGCTGTTGCTGGAGCGTTTTCAGACCAATCCGGAAGCGGCACTGTCGATCTTCCCCTGCGAGCTTGTTCCGCGCAATGGCGGCCGCCTCAAAGCGGTTGTTCGCCAGCTTGCAGACGAGTGGCAATTGCCGGCGGGATTTGCCTTTTACCTCAATGAAAAATGCCGTTTCGCCAATAGCCTGGTGGATCGCATCGTATCCGAGCCAATCGATCCGGTTGGTGCGGTGGCGGAACCCTATGCACTTTGGGCCATCGAAAAGCAGGAAGGTCTCGTCCTTCCCTGCGACCACCCGGCAATGGTGCTGACGGACGACTTGGACCACTACGAAAAGCTGAAGCTATTCCTGCTCAATCTCGGCCATTCCTATCTTGCCGAGCGCTGGTTGCGGGATGGTCGCGTAAAAGACGAGACGGTTCGCTACGCAATGGCCGATGATGCATTGGTCGACGATCTTGAAACGCTCTGGCGTGACGAGGTGCTGCCGGTCTTTGCAGCGGAAGGCATGGGGGATGAGGCGCAGGCCTATATCGGTGTGCTGCGGGAGCGTTTGAGAAATCCCTTTCTCGCGCATCGGCTCGCCGACATCGCCGGCAATCATGATGAAAAGAAACGCCGTCGCTTCATCCCGATCATCGCTGCTGCAGAACGCCTCGGATTGAACCTGCTGCAACCGAAGCTGCGCGCGGCGCTCGCCACCATCAAGCAATAATGGAGTTTTTCATGCAGCGTATGGGCATGGTCATCGGCGTCAAACCGGACATGATTGCTGAATATAAAAGACTGCACGCCGCCGTGTGGCCCGAAATTCTGGCGCTGATCAGCGACTGCAACATCCGCAACTACACGATCTTCCTGCGCGAGCCGGAAAATCTGCTGTTCGGCTATTGGGAATACCACGGCAGTGATTTCAGCGCCGACATGGCGAAGATGGCCGCAAGCCCGAAGAACAAGGAATGGTGGTCTTTCACCATTCCCTGCCAGCAACCGCTCGAAAGCCGAAAGGAAGGCGAGTGGTGGGCAATGATGGAAGAAACCTTCCACCACAATTGAACGATTTCCTTTGACACTGACCGCGAGTGAACGGCCATGACCAAAATTACAGATCTGCGTGTTTTCGACCTGCGTTTCCCCACCTCCCAGAGCCTCGACGGTTCGGATGCGATGAACCCCGACCCGGACTATTCGGCGGCTTACGTCATTCTCGATACCGACGAGGCGGGACTGAAAGGCCACGGGCTGACCTTCACCATCGGCCGCGGCAATGATATCTGCTGCATGGCCATTGAGGCGATGCGCCATCTCGTCGTCGGTACTGATCTTGCGACCGTTACCGAGAACCCAGGCAAATATTGGCGGCATCTGACGAGCGACAGCCAGCTGCGCTGGATCGGCCCGGACAAAGGCGCGATGCATCTCGCCACCGGCGCGGTCGTCAATGCTGTCTGGGATCTGCTGGCCAAGAAGGCGGGAAAGCCGGTCTGGCAGCTCGTTGCCGATATGAGCCCGGAAGAAATCGCCGACATCGTCGACTACCGCTACCTGACCGATGTGCTGAGCCGCGACGACGCGCTTGCAATCCTTAAGAAAGCCGAAAGTGGCAAGAAGGAGCGGATCGAGACGCTGAAGAACGAAGGTTACGCCTGCTACACGACCTCGGCCGGCTGGCTCGGTTATGACGACGCCAAGCTGCGCCGTCTTTGCCAGGAAGCGATCGATGCCGGCTTCAACCATGTGAAGATGAAGGTTGGCCGCGATCTGGAAGACGATATTCGTCGTCTCACCATCGCCCGCGAGGTGATCGGTCCCGACCGTTATCTGATGATCGACGCCAATCAGGTGTGGGAAGTGGACCAGGCCATCGACTGGGTCAAGAAGCTTGCTTTTGCCAAGCCTTTCTTCATCGAAGAGCCGACCAGCCCGGACGACATTGCCGGCCATCGCAAGATTCGCGCGGCCATCGGTTCCGTGAAAGTGGCGACGGGCGAAATGTGCCAGAACCGTATCATGTTCAAGCAGTTCATCGCCGAAGGCGCAATCGATGTCGTGCAGATCGACAGCTGCCGCATGGGTGGTCTCAATGAGGTGCTGGCAGTTCTCCTGATTGCCGCCAAATACGGCCTGCCGGTCTGGCCGCATGCCGGCGGCGTCGGCCTTTGCGAATACGTCCAGCATCTGTCGATGATTGACTACCTCGTGGTTTCCGGCACCAAGGAAGGCCGCGTGATCGAATATGTCGACCATCTGCACGAGCACTTCATCGAACCCTGCGATATCAGAAATGCTGCTTACATGCCGCCGAAACTGCCTGGCTTCTCCATCGAAATGAAGCCGGAGTCTATCGAGACCTATACGTTCGAAGAATAATCAGAAGGATGACAGCGCTTCTTCGAGGCGCTGCCATTCCTCTTCAGCACCGGGAAGGCCGAAACGCATGTCGTTCGGCCTTTCATCAAAGACGCGTACCAGAATGCCGCGCCGGCCAAGATGATCGAACAGGTCAATGGCGCGGTGGTCCCTTACCAGAGTAAACAGGGACGTGCCGCCGGCAATCGTTAGTCCCGCTTTTTCCAGCAGGCCATTCATACGCCGTGCCTCTTCCGCGAGACGGAGACGCATGGACGATTGCCATTCCTTGTCTGTCAAAGCTTGCGCTGCGATGTGCAGTGCCGGGCCGGAAACTGCCCAAGGGCCAAGCCTTGCCTCCAGTTCTCCAGCGATCTCTGGACGTGCGAGCGCAAAACCGAGCCGGACACCCGCCATGCCGTAAAACTTGCCGAAGGAGCGCAGCACCACCAGTGCTTCATAATCGGCAGCATTTGCGAGGCTTTCGGCACCTCCAGTTTCGATGAAGGCCTCATCCACCACGAGCAGGCCGCCCTTCCGGTGCATGGTCTTGGCCAAGGACAACAAGTCTTCGCGATCGATAACGCGGCCATCGGGATTGTTGGGATTAACGACCACGGCATAATCAGATGCCGCCAGGCCGCTGATGTCCTCCACTTCGGTCACAGTCAGTCCGGTCATTCGGGCGGTTCGGGCGTGTTCGGCATAGGCGGGGGAAAGCACGGCTCCGCTTTTCGCTCCGCGGTGGACCGCGATATGAGCCAGCAATGGCATCAGCATCTGGGTGCCGGGAGAAAGCGAAACATGCCGGTCAGAAGGCGCGCCGAAAGAGGCAGCTGCGAGCCCTTTTAATTCTTCGGCTGCGTCAGGCTCCGGCAGGCGGGCAAATGCGCTGGCGGGAATGGGCGAATGCGGGTAGGAGTGCGGATTGATCCCGGTCGACAGGTCGATCCACGGTTCCGGCGCTTCAGGAAACATCAGGCGCGCCCTGCCGAGATTGCCGCCGTGACGGATCGCAGTCTGCGCCTTTTCTGGTACTGTCTCGCCCATGTTCTTTGCTCTCGCTTTCCTGTCGCTCGTGATCGAACGCCTGACCGGTTATCCGGACTGGCTGTTCAAGCGCATCGGCCATCCCGTCACCTGGATCGGTTCGCTTATCGCGCTGCTGGACAAAAAATGGAACCGGGAGAGCGCGTCATTTTCGCAGCGTAAGGCGGCCGGCGTTGTGGCTCTGGTCGTTTTTGTAGGGCTGACTGTATTTCTCGCATGGTTTGCGCAGTCGCTTCTTATGTTCCTCCCCTTCGGTCTGTTGCTTGTTGCGGTGCTCGGGGCGTCGCTTCCGGCACAGAAAAGTCTGGAACAGCATGTGGAGGCCGTCGCCATCGCACTGGAGCGCGAGGGGGTGGAGGGGGGCCGCAAAGCCGTTTCGATGATTGTCGGCCGCGATCCGCAGGCGCTGGATGAGGCCGCGATATGCCGGGCGGCGATCGAAAGCCTGGCCGAGAATTTTTCCGACGGCATCGTTGCCCCTTCCCTCTGGCTAGGTCTTCTGGGGCTGCCGGGTGGTGCGGGTTACAAGGCGATCAATACGGCTGACAGCATGATTGGCCATCGCTCGCCGCGCCATGAAGCCTTTGGCTGGGCGTCGGCGCGGCTGGACGATCTGGTCAATCTGCCGGCATCGAGGCTGAGCGGCGGTCTTTTCGTACTTGCGGCATTTTTTGTGAAAGGCGCATCGCCGGGTGGAGCCATTGCCGCGATACGCCGCGATGCGCGTCATCACCGCTCCCCCAATGCTGGTTGGCCGGAGTCGGCGCTTGCGGGTGCTCTCGGTTTCGCCCTTGCCGGTCCACGTTCCTACGGTGGGCAGATGATCGAAGCCCGCTTCATGGGCGAAGGCGGAAGAACGGCGTTGGTTGCCGGCGATATTCGCACGGCGCTTCGATTGGCGCGGATCGCAGACTTCTTGCTGATTGGGCTGTTCGGGTTACTGGCGATCCTTATCGCGCTATAGAAAGCAGTCTGTCGAGATCGAGGTGGTATTCCATATGGGCCGCGAGACGATCAAGAACGGCGTCCACCTGCGCTTCGTAGTTCAGTTCCGTGCTTTCTCCACCAAGCCGCTCAAGCCATGCACCACGCTGGCGATCATCCGCAAACAGACCATGTATATAGGTCCCGAAGATGCGGCAATCGGGCGATATCGTGCCCTCCGTATGTCCGTCGATGTTCGAAAACGGGAGATTGCCCGTTACGCTCGTCGTTTCGCCGACATGCATTTCATAGCCGGATAAATTAACTCCGTCGAAACTCCTGCCCTGCACGGAGACGAGCCTCTTGTCGCCGGTCAAAACCGTCGTCACATCCAGCAGGCCAAGCCCTTCCACCGTCGCGGGTGGTCCTTCGATGCCATCAGGATCGGCAATGGTTTTTCCAAGCATCTGGTATCCGCCGCAGAGGCCGAGAACATAGCCGCCACGCCGCACATGCGCCTTGATGTCGATATCGAGCCCCGCATTTTTAAGCACGGCAAGATCGGCGATGGTAGATTTCGAACCGCAAAGCAGAACCAGCCTGCAATCGGCGGGTATGGTCTCGCCCGGCCGCACGCGGATCAACTCCACATCCGGCTCCATGTCGAGGGGATCGAGATCGTCGAAATTGGAAATATGCGGCAGGATCGGCACGGCGATGCGGATCTTCGCGCCGGGCTTGTGTTGCGCCGGGCCGGAAAGCCCGAGAGCATCTTCGGCCGGCAATTTCGCAGCATCGGAAAAATGCGGCAGAAGCCCGATGGACGCCCAGCCGGTTTTTTCCGCAATCATTCGCATACCGTCCGAAAACAGTGACGGATCGCCGCGAAAGCGGTTGACGATGAAGCCCTTTATCATCGCGGCATCGTCGGGGTCGAGAACGGTTCTTGTACCCACGAGGCTGGCGATGACCCCGCCTCTGTCTATATCGCCGATCAGGATGACGGGAGCATCGGCCGCGCGGGCAAAGCCCATATTGGCGATGTCGTTGGCGCGCAGGTTGATTTCGGATGCGCTGCCCGCCCCTTCCACCAGCACCAGATCGGCCCGTTGTTTCAGGTGCTCGAAGCTTTCCAGCACGCGCGGCATCAGCCCGGCTTTCATGTGCTGGTAATCGGCGGCTTTGGCATTGCCGACAATTTTACCCTGCACCACCACCTGTGCGCCGGTTTCGCTCTGCGGCTTCAAAAGCACCGGGTTCATGTGAACCGACAGCGGAACGCCCGCTGCACGCGCCTGCAGCGCCTGCGCGCGGCCTATCTCGCCGCCATCGGCGGTGACCGCGGCATTGTTCGACATGTTCTGCGGCTTGAACGGCATGACGGACAGGCCGCGTTTGACGAAGGCACGGGCAAGGCCGGCCACCATCAGCGATTTGCCGACATCCGAGCCGGTTCCCTGAAACATCAGCACGCGTGCAGTCATCTCAGAATTCTATCCCTGCCTGCGCCTTCACACCCGCCTTGAAGTGATGTTTGACGAGGGTCATTTCCGTCACCATGTCGGCGGCGTCGATCAACGGTTGCTTGGCGTTGCGGCCGGTGACGATGACATGCAGATCGGGCCGGCGGCTGGAAAGGGTTTCGACGACTTCTTCCAGCGGCAGGTAATCGTAACGCAGCGCGATATTCAACTCGTCGAGGATCAGGAGGCCGATCGTTTCGTCAGCCATCAGGACCTTGGCTTCTTCCCAGGCCTTTGCGGCTGCCATGACATCGCGCTTCAGGTCCTGCGTGTCCCAGGTAAACCCCTCGCCCATGGTACGCCAGACGACCTTGTCACCGAAGAGCGTCAGCGCCTGCTGTTCACCCGTGGACCATGCGCCCTTGATGAATTGCACCACGCCGACCCTGCGTCCGGTGCCGAGCATGCGCAAAGCAAGGCCGAAAGCCGCCGTGGACTTGCCTTTACCGGGGCCGGTATTGATCATCAGCAGACCTTTTTCGATGGTCTTTTCCGCGACTTCGGCATCCTGAACCGTCTTGCGGTTCACCATTTTCTGCCGGTGGCGTTCGGCTTCGCTGTCGCTGATGTCGCGTGTCATCGCGTTTTCCTTCTCGTCCAGCGGCGCGGGGCCGGATGCCCCTGCCTTTCGGAGCGGCGACTATACCCAATTTGCCGCACCCGGCAATGCGGCCAGCCAACGGGCCGCGGCATTGACCCCCACGCCCGTTCAGCCTAAGGGTAAGGGACTGACGGTCTTTTCCCGGCAACGGGAAAAGCTAAGAGGGAACACGGTTCCGCCCTGACAGGGGTCATTCCGTGGCTGCCCCCGCAACTGTAAGCGGCAAGCCCGCACCGTAAAGCCACTGAACCTCTAAAGATGGTTCGGGAAGGCGGTGCCCGGGTGTTTTAAAGCCGCAAGCCAGGAGACCTGCCGTTTCAGGAAAAACGTCTGCCGGGCGGGGTGCTCCGGTCAGTCGGTCAGATCGAACAGCCGGCTCTGCGCTTTTCCGCATGCCGTTTTCGACATCCGCACCCCGATGAGTTTTTAAAGGCGCGGAAAGCGAAACGGTTTGGATATTACAGCGGTCTCTTCATGTGCGAATTCGGAGGCGGAAGGCGAAAACGCCTCCGGCGTCGTCGTTTTTGTCTGCCGCAGCTGTCGCGATGAAACCGATCCCAATGCGGAGCCGCGACCCGGTGCACGTCTTGCGGATGCCGTCATGGCAACGGCGCAGGAAGCCGGCATTGTCGCCCGTTCCGTCAATTGTCTTGCCAATTGCAAACGCGGCCTCAGCGCCGTGCTTCGCGGCGGCGACGGCTGGTCCTATGTCTTTGGCGGGCTGACGCCCGACGATGCGGAAGACCTGCTGACCGGCGCGCGCATGCTGGCCGCCTCCGCAGATGGCCTGATGCCCTGGCGCGGCCGCCCCGATACATTGAAGCGCGGCATGGTGGCGCGCATTCCCCCATTCGATTTTACCGAGGAGAGATCATGAGCACCCTTCTGGACCGCGTTCCCTGCACCATCGTCA
>Ga0209070_100430_pt1 | contig 26872 bp, 24 predicted proteins | sample SynthPrep_5_END__FD_187205 | JGI IMG/M metagenome (GOLD analysis project Ga0209070, IMG submission 187205) | Synthetic microbial communities from Ohio, USA - SynthPrep_5_END_DS10_MetaG (SPAdes) (version 2) | ecosystem: Engineered > Bioreactor > Aerobic > Activated sludge | place: USA: Ohio... | reverse complement strand
AGGCGCCGGCCTGGCGTCGCGCTGGCCTTGTTCAGGAGCTTTTGATTTATGTCGCGCTTACCTGTGATCGTGGGTTTTGGGGGTTACAACGCAGCCGGGCGCAGCTCCTTCCACCATGGCTTCCGTCGCACCGTGCAGGAGTCGCTGGAACCCCAGGCGCGCCAGGAAACCCTGGCCGGGCTGGCGCAGATGATGAAGCTGGTGCGCGTGGTCGACGGCCAGTACCGCGATCAGGACGGTCAAGCACTCAGTCTGGCGGAGATCGAAAGCCGCTACGCCAAGGAGATTCTGGCCGGCACCCTCGTGCGCCGCCTAGAAAAGCAGCACCTGGATCCGGACGCGGCCCACTGGCAGAAGAGCATCAGCGTCGCCCCCGCCAATGGCGCCAGCCTGAGTTTCATCACCCAGCGCAAGCAATTGCCCGAGCCACTGCCGGCCAACTGGTCGGTCGAAGAGCTCGAAGGCAACGAAGTACGCGTCACCCTGCATGACAGTTGCGAATTCAAGGTCGACAGCTATCGCCCGCTGGCAGTGAAATCCGCCGGCCAGTTGCCCACCGGCTTCGAGCCGAGCGAGCTGTACAATTCGCGCTTCCACCCGCGCGGCCTGGCCATGACCGTGGTCGGCGTCACCGACGCCCTGCGTTCGGTCGGCATCGATTGGCAGCGCATCGTTCAACATGTCGCACCAGACGAAATCGCCGTGTTCGCCAGCTGCATCATGAGCCAGCTCGACGAGAACGGCTTCGGCGGCATGATGCAGTCGCGCCTCAAGGGTGGCCGCGTCACGGCCAAACAACTGGCCCTGGGCCTGAACACCATGCCGGCGGACTTCATCAACGCCTACGTGCTCGGCAGCGTCGGCACCACCGGCAGCATCACCGGCGCCTGCGCCACCTTCCTCTACAACTTGCAGAAGGGCATCGAGCAGATCGCTTCGGGCAAGGCCCGTGTGGTCATCGTCGGCAGCAGCGAGGCGCCGATCAACCAGGAGTGCATCGAGGGTTACGGTGCCATGGGCGCGCTGGCCACCGAAGAGGGCCTGCGCCAGATCGAGGGCAAGAGCGACGTGGATTTCCGCCGCGCCAGCCGCCCGTTCGGCGACAACTGCGGCTTCACCCTGGCCGAAGCCTGCCAGTTCGTGGTGCTGATGGACGACGAGCTGGCCCTGGAGCTGGGTGCCGACATCCACGGCGCCGTGCCGGACGTATTCATCAACGCCGATGGCTTCAAGAAATCCATTTCCGCCCCCGGCCCGGGCAACTACCTGACCGTGGCCAAGGCCGTGGCCAGCGCCGTGCAACTGCTCGGCCTGGACGCCGTGCGTAGCCGCAGCTTCGTTCACGCCCATGGCTCCAGTACCCCGGCCAACCGCGTCACCGAGTCGGAGATTCTCGACCGCGTCGCAGCTGCCTTCGGTATCGAGCAATGGCCGATCACGGCAGTGAAGGCCTTCGTCGGCCACTCCCTGGCCACCGCCAGCGGCGACCAGGTGATCGCTGCTCTCGGCGCTTTCAAGTACGGCATCGTGCCAGGCCTGAAGACCATCGACGCGGTTGCCGGCGACGTGCATCAGGATCACCTGAGCCTGTCCACCGAAGACCGCAAGGTGGGTGAGCAGGCGCTGGACGTGGCCTTCATCAACTCCAAGGGCTTCGGCGGTAACAACGCCAGCGCCCTGGTGCTGGCCCCGCACGTGACCGAGCGCATGCTGCGCAAACGCCACGGCCAGGCTGCCCTCGACGCCTACCTGGCGCGCCGCGAGAGCACCCGTGCCGCTGCTGCCGCATACGATCAGCTTGCCCTGCAGGGCAAGCTGGACATCATCTACAACTTCGGCAACGACATGATCGACGACCAGGCGATCTCCATCACCACCGAAGAAGTGAAGGTGCCGGGCTTCGACCAGCCATTGGTGTTCAAGAAGGACGCGCGCTACAGCGATATGCTCGATTGAGCCTGTCGCGTTCCCGTAGGGCGGGTGCAACCCGCCAATATCACGGCGGGTTTCACCCGCCCTACGATTAAAGCGCCCGCGCCAGCTCGATCAACTCTCCACGCCACTCGGCGGCAGCCGGCAAGGCCAGGAACGAGGGGTTGAGGAAGGATTCGCGCGCCTCGTAAGTCAGCACTTCGCCAGCCAGATTCAGCACCTCGCCACCGGCGCCTTGCAGCACGCCCTGCGCCGCAGCGGTGTCCCATTGTGACGTAGGCGCCAGGCGCGGGTAGCAGTCGGCATTGCCCTCGGCCAGCAGGCAGAACTTCAGCGAGCTGCCGATATTGGCCAGCGCCGGCTCACCAAAACGGGCGGCCAAACCGGCGAGCAGGGTTTCTTGGGCTGCACTGGAGTGACGCTTGCTGGCCACCAGGGTGAAGCCCTGAGCGGGCGCCAGACGCACGCGAATCGGTTGTTCACCACCCGACATATCGCTGCGCCAAGCACCCAAACCGGCGCCGCCGTAATAGCAGCGCCCGCTGGCGGGAATGCCAACCACGCCGAAGACCACGCGGCCGCGCTCGATCAAGGCGACATTGACCGTGAACTCTTCGGAACCGGCGATGAATTCCTTGGTGCCATCGAGCGGATCGACCAGCCACCAGCGCGTCCAGGCGGCGCGCTCGGCCAGCGGGATATCGGCGGCCTCTTCCGACAGCACCGGCACCTCCGGCGCCAGCGCCTGCAGGCCATCGAGCAGGATATGGTGCGCAGCCAGGTCGGCAGCGGTCACCGGCGAGGCATCGGACTTCTCTGTCACTGCCACACCGCTGCGCCAATACGGCAGCGTCGCCGCGCCCGCCGCACGAACCAGTTCGATCACCTGGGGAATAAAGGGATGACTCACGGGCAGAACTCCCCGCGCTGGGTCAGCAGATCGCGCACCAGATACAGCGCCGCCAACGCACGTCCTTCGCTGAACTGTTCGTGCTGGGCCAGGCTGGATAGCTCGCGCAGGCTGATGCGGTCGACGCGCATCGGCTCCGGCTCGTCACCGGGCAGGCGCTCCTCGTACAGATTGCGCGCCAGCACCACCTGAATCTTCTGGCTCATGTAACCGGGCGACAGGCTCAGTTCGGTGATGTACTCCAACTCGTGCGCGCCGAAACCGGCCTCTTCCTTGAGCTCGCGGTTGGCTGCCACCAATACGTCCTCACCCGGCTCGATCAGGCCCTTGGGCAGCGACAGCTGGTAGTCATCTGTGCCCCCGCAGTATTCCTCGATCAGCACCGCGTGCTCGGCGTCGAGCATCGCCACCACCATCACCGCGCCATAGCCGACGCCCTTGCCCACCAGACGCTCGTAGGTCCGCTCGACGCCATTGGAAAAACGCAGCTGCAGCTCCTCGACGCGGAACAGACGGCTGCTGGCGACTATTTCACGGGCGAGAACCGTGGGTTTTTGACGCATGGAACGACTCCTTAGCAGGTCGTTGAAAACTACCTGCGTTGGCAATACTGCGTTAAAAACGCCCTCAAAATGCTCATTTACAATCGTAAACTCCGCTTTTTAGGCCGTTTTTGCCTTGTCTTGCCTGCCTCGCCGACGTTTTCAACGGCCTGCTAGCGTGACCTGGCGGGTTATCATACCGCGGCTTTTCCGATTATCCCCGGCGCAGATTGCACGTTCGCGACGCAGGCCGGTAGATTCACGACCTTCGAGCGCAAGACGACCCCATGCCCCCACTGCCCTGGCACCAGATCGACACCGTCCTGCTGGATATGGACGGCACCCTGCTCGACCTGCACTTCGACAACCACTTCTGGCTCACCCACCTGCCGCAGCGCTACGCCGAGCACCATGGCGTCAGCCTGGCGCTGGCCCAGGCCGAGCTGCTGCCGCTGTTTCGCCAGCATGCCGGTACGCTGAACTGGTACTGCACCGACTTCTGGAGCCGCGAGCTGCGGCTGTCGATCCGTGACCTCAAGCGCGAGGTCGCGCACCTGATCGCCCCGCGCGCGGATGCCGAGGTCTTTCTGCGCGCCCTGCGCGAGGCCGGCAAGCGCGTGGTGCTGATCACCAATGCGCACCGCGACTCGCTATCGCTGAAGATGGAACGTGTCGAACTGGCGCCCTGGTTCGAGCGCCTGATCAGCTCTCACGATTATGGCTTCCCCAAGGAAGATCAACAGTTCTGGTTCGCCCTGCGCCAGGACGTCGACTTCGACCCCGCGCGCAGCCTGTTCATCGACGACAGCTTGCCGATCCTGCGCAGCGCCGGCCGGTTCGGTGTCGCCCATCTGCTTGCCGTGCGCCAGCCAGACAGCCAGGCCGGGCCTAAAAATACCGAGGAGTTCGCCGCAGTGGAGGACTACCGGGAGTTGGTACAGGAACTATCTGCGACGTCCTCGTTGTAGGAGCCGGCTTGCCGGCGATCCCGGATGACGATGATCGCCGGCAAGGCCAAGCGCCCCCGCAGCACCTCAGCGCGGGTTTATTCGGGAATGCGCAATACCTGCCCCGGATAGATCTTGTCCGGGTGACTGAGCATCGGCTTGTTGGCCTCGAATATCTTCATGTAGGCATTGGCATTGCCGTATTCAGCCTTGGCAATGGCGCTCAGCGTGTCGCCCTTCTTCACCGTAACGAAGCGCGCTGCGGGGGCGGGCGTGGTCACGCTGATCTGGTCATCGACTTCACCGACACCGGCCACGTTGCCCAGCGCCAGGAGGATCTTTTCCTTCTCTTCCTGGCTGGCCACTTCGCCACGGGCGATGACCTTGTCACCTTCGACACTGACCTCGATGTTCGGGTTGCCCAGGCCAACCTTGGTAACGTGGTCCTTGAGTGATTCGGCGGCCTGCGCCTCCTGCCCCACCAGCGACTCCCAGAGCTTGACCCCGGCGTCTTTGACAAAGGCAAACAGACTCATGGCGATTCCTCTCGTTCCTTGTGAAGGACCGGGCAAAGCCCCCGGAGACCAAAGTCTAGTTCAGGAAACACCCCTGATTAGCATCCGCGCATTAGAATCCGAGCAAACCAGGAGCCTCCATGGACATAAAGCAGCTGAAATTTCTCATCGCCCTCGACGAGACCCGCCACTTCGGTCAGGCCGCCGCCCGCTGCCACGTGACCCAGCCGACGCTGTCCATGCGCCTGCGCCAACTGGAGGACGAACTGGGCCTTGAACTGGTGCGCCGCGGACAACGTTTCGAGGGTTTCAGCGCCGAAGGCGAGCGCATTCTGGCCTGGGCGCGCAGCCTGCTGGCGGCGCAGGATGGCCTGCTCGCCGAGGCAGCCGCCTGCCGTGGCCATCTGGTCGGCACCCTGCGTCTGGGTGTGGTGCCGCTGGCCAGTTTCGACCCGATGCGCCTGATCAGCCTGTTCGCCGAGCGTCACCCCGGGCTGCGCTTCCAGCTGCACGCGCTGAGCAGCGATCAGATTCTGGAGGGACTGGTACGTAATCAGCTCGACCTCGGCCTGTCCTATCTCGACCGACTCGACCGCGAGCACTTCGCCAGCCTGGAACTGGCCGAAGCACGCATGGGCCTGCTCTACGATCAGCGCCACTTCCACTTCGTCAGCAGCAGCCTGCGCTGGGAGCAGTTAGCCAACTTGCCCCTGGGCCTGCTCTCCACCGGCATGCACTTTCGCCAGTCCATCGATCACAGCTTCCGTGCTCGCGGCCTCAGCCCGCAGGTACGCCTGGAGGCCGATGCCGTGCACCACCTGACTCAAGCGGTCAGCGCCGGGCTGTGCTGCAGCGTCATGCCATTACCGGCCGACGGTGCACCGACCGACGGTCATCTGCGCCTGCTACCCATCGAGGACGCTCATACCCTGGCACCTCAGGGCCTGATCATGCGCCGCGGCGCCCCTGCCTCACCGCTCGCGCAAGCCTGTTTCGAAGAGGCACGAGAGTGGCTGGCGAACGCTTGATAGATTTGCTCGATCAACACATCAAAGCCAACGATTAGACGCTCCCCGCCCATGGGCCTAGGCTTAGCTGTGTCAATCTGTCACAGAGCGCGCCTCGATGGCCAAGCCAGCCGCCCAGCCGCACATTGCCAGTGCCTATACCTACGCCGAACTCGGTGACGGTCGCGCGCAGCACGCTGCACTGGCCGAAGAATGTGCCCTGGCGATCAGCTACAACGACCTGAACCAGGCGGTGATGATGGTTTCGCCCCATCACCTGGAAGATTTTGCCGTCGGCTTCAGTTTTGGCAACGACCTGATCAAGTCAATCGACGACATCTATGACATCCAGTTGCGCGGCCTCGGTGACAGCCGCGAAGCCCGCTTGCAGGTCAGCAGCCGTGCCTTCTGGGCGCTCAAGCAGCAACGCCGGCAAATGGCTGGCACCAGTGGTTGTGGCCTGTGCGGTGTGGATGCACTGGAACAGGCGCTACCGGCCCTGACCGCCCTACCCGGCGCAGCATTACCGCCACTTGAACATCTCACCGGACTGCGCGAGCGCATCGGTGAGCAACAACAACTGGCACGCCACAGCGGCGCGCTGCATGCCGCCCTGTTCATCGATGCCAGCGGTGAGATTCGTCTGTGCCGTGAAGACATCGGTCGCCATAACGCCCTGGACAAGCTGATCGGCGCCATCGCCCGCGAACGTATCGACACTCACGGTGGCTTCGCCCTGGTCACCAGTCGCTGCAGCCTGGAACTGCTGCACAAGGCAGTACGTGCCGGCATCGGCACCCTGGTGAGCCTGTCCGCCCCTACCGCCCTGACCGTGGAGTGGGCGCGGCGCCACCGCCTCAACCTGATCCACCTGCCCCATCACAGCACGCCGCGGGTCTACAGCCCCGCGCCTGACGAAGAAGAACGACCATGAGCCTGCAACCCGTCAATCCTCGCTATAAGCCCTACAAAGGCCCAGCCGCTGGCTGGGGTGCACTGAACGCCGTGACCCGCTTCTGGCTGGACAGCAAGCAGCCGTTCAAGAACCTGCGCGCGCTGCTCAAGACCAACCAGAACGGCGGCTTCGACTGCCCCGGCTGCGCCTGGGGCGATTCGCCCGAGGACGGTCACATCAAGTTCTGCGAGAACGGCGCCAAGGCGGTCAACTGGGAAGCCACCAAACGCCGCGTGGACCCGGCCTTTTTTGCCCGCTACACGGTCAGCCAACTGCGCGAGCAGAGCGACTACTGGCTCGAATACCAGGGCCGCCTGACCCACCCAATGCGCTATGACGCCAGCACCGATCGCTACACGAAGACCACCTGGGCCGAAGCCTTCGCCCTGATTGCCAGGCATCTGAAGGCGCTGCCGAGTCCGGATCACGCCGAGTTCTACACCTCCGGCCGGGCCAGCAACGAGGCGGCATACCTCTACCAGTTGTTCGTGCGCGCCTATGGCACCAACAACTTCCCCGACTGCTCGAATATGTGCCACGAGGCCAGCGGCGTCGCCCTCGGCCAAAGCGTGGGCATCGGCAAGGGCAGCGTGACTTTCAACGATTTCGAGCATGCCGACGCCATTTTCGTCCTCGGCCAGAACCCCGGCACCAACCACCCGCGCATGCTCGAACCGCTGCGCGAGGCGGTCAAACGCGGCGCCCAGGTGGTCTGCTTCAACCCACTGAAGGAGCGTGGCCTGGAGCGCTTCCAGCATCCGCAACACGCGCTGGAGATGCTCACCAACGGCTCCGAGCCGCTGAACACCGCGTTCTTCCGTCCGGCCCTGGGCGGCGACATGGCCGCCATGCGCGGCATCGCCAAGTTCCTCCTGCAGTGGGAGCGCGAGGCGCAGGCCAAGGGTGAAGCAGCGGTGTTCGACCATGCCTTCATCGCCGAGCACACCGATGGTGTCGAGGCCTACCTGAAGCTGCTCGACGACTGCAGCTGGGAGGCGCTGCAGGCTCAGTCCGGCCTCAGCCTGCAGGAGATCGAACAGGCGGCGCGCATGTACCGCCGCGCCGAGCGGGTCATCATCTGCTGGGCCATGGGCATCACCCAGCACCACCATTCGGTGGCCACCATCCAGGAAATCGTCAACCTGCAACTGCTGCGCGGCAACCTCGGCCGCCCCGGCGCCGGCCTGTGCCCGGTGCGCGGCCACAGCAACGTGCAGGGCGACCGCACCATGGGCATCAACGACCGCCCGCCGGTCACGCTGCTAGACGCCCTGGAAAAGCGCTTTCAGTTCAAGGTACCGCGCGAGAATGGCCACAACACCGTCGAGGCGATCAACGCCATGATCGACGGCCAGGCCAAGGTATTCATCGGCCTCGGCGGCAACTTCGCCCAGGCCACGCCGGACAGCCCGCGTACGCACAAGGCGCTGCAGAGCTGCGAGCTCACCGTGCAGATCAGCACCAAGCTCAATCGCAGTCACCTCACCGTCGGCCGCGACGCGCTGATCCTGCCGTGCCTCGGCCGTACCGATATCGACCTGCAGGCCAGCGGCCCGCAGGCGGTGACGGTGGAAGATTCGTTTAGCATGATCCACGCCTCCTACGGTCAGCTCGAACCGCTCTCCGGCAGCGAGATGCGTTCGGAGCCGGCCATCGTCGCCGGGATCGCCAAGGCCACTCTGGGCAACCACCCGGTGGACTGGGGCGCGCTGATCGCCGATTACGACCGCATCCGCGAGCTGATCGCCGACACCATCCCCGGCTTCCAGGATTTCAACCAGCGTGTCGCTCACCCCGGCGGCTTCTACCTCGGCAACTCGGCCGGCGCGCGCCAGTGGAAAACGGCATCCGGCAAGGCCAATTTCAAGGCCAATGCGCTGCTCGACGACCTGCTGCCCCCGCAGGTGCGCGAAAGCGGTGAGACGCCGGATCTGATCCTGCAGACCCTGCGCTCGCACGATCAGTACAACACCACGGTGTACGGCCTCGACGACCGTTATCGCGGCGTGCGCGGGCAGCGCGATGTGCTCTTCGCCAACGAGGCGGACATCCTGCGCCTGGGCTTCAAGCCCGGTCAGAAGGTGGACATCCGCTCGTTGTGGAACGATGGCATCGAACGCCGGGTGAGCAGTTTCACCCTGCTCGCTTTCGATATCCCGGCCGGCCAGGCCGCTGCTTACTTCCCCGAAGCCAATCCGCTGGTGCCGCTGGAAAGCGCCGGCGTCGGCAGCAGCACACCGACCAGCAAGTTCGTCGCCATCCGCCTGCAGGCTGCCAGCGGCGGCAATCTGCTGGGCAGCAGCGCAACCAGCTGACCGGCGGCCAGGAACCTCGTACAGAAATCGCTGGTCAATGGCATAACGCTCGCCATCTGGCGGTTTCTGTTATCGAGGTGTCCATGAAGTCTCTGCAACTCTTCTTTCCCTTGGCCTGACTAGCGGCGGTTTTGCCTTTGCCGGCAATACCGAGGCCGGCCTGGGCGGCGCACTAGGTGGCGCAGTGGGTGCGATGGTTGGTCAGCAGGTCGGTGGCAACACTGGCGCTGCGGTCGGTGCCGGTCTCGGTGGCGCTGCCGGCAGCATGGTCGGCGCGGATCGCCGCAGCCGTACTGAAGCCGCCATTGGCGGCGCGCTGGGCGCAGCCGGTGGCAACGTCGTCGGGCAGCAGGTTGGTGGCAACACCGGCGGCGTGGTCGGTGCGGCAGTCGGTGGCGGCGCCGGTGGCGCACTGGGCAACTACATGGGCAATGCCAGCTATGACGATGACCGTCGCGGCAAGCATCACCGCCACTACCATGGCAAGAAACACAAGAAGCACCACAAGCACTGGCGCCGTCACTGACGGATGCTGAGCACCCAGGGTTCATGACGACGACCGAAGGCCACTTCGATCTGCGCCTTGAACCCTGTTTGTTCATAGCTACGCTCCCAGCCACGCGCCAGCTCGCGATAGGCATGGGGAACACTCAGGCGATCATTTTCCAGGCGAATGGTCGCGCCATAACCGGCCTCAGCACCATGGCGATAAGGCTCGATACTCCCGGCCAGTAATACCTGGCGCTGCCGATCCGGCCAGCGCTGGCGCAGCACCTGCGCATCCACGCCCGCATCCACCAGCATCAAGCGGCTGGCCTGCTGCTCGACGAAGTGCAAGCGACGCTGGCGATCATCACGTTCCTGCCGCAACACCTCACTCTCGGGCTTGGCATTCGATTCGGCTTCAGCAGCGGCCAGTGCCTGGCGAGCCTGTTCGACCTGATGTCGGTACAACGGCCCATCCAGTTCCAGCACCAACCAGACTTCGCGTGCTGTCTGCCTGTTCAAGGCTTGCTCATCGGTGGCAGAGAACCCCAGCTCGCGCAGCTTGGCCTCATCCAGCCAGGGCAACTGCCAGCCATCACCGGGGCGCTGCCAGCTCAGTTGCAGACGCAGCACGCCATCGTCCTCATCGCGCAACCAGCCACCGTAGACGCGCTGCAGCTCGCGCTCGCTGAGCAGCAGTTGCGCCTCGGGCGCGCCGCTGCGGTTGTACCAGACGCCGCCCAGGGCGACGGCATTGCTCAACAGCACCATGCTGAGAGCAAGCCACGCTGACCGCTTCATTGCACACCGCCCGGCGCGCTACGCCGCCAGCGTTGCAGCATCACCAGCAACAGCACGGCGATCAGCCCGAGCAGGAGGAAGAACAAGTAGCGCGGCAGCAACTGCCACCACCAGTCGAACAGCTTGGCGAAGAGCATGATCAATGCGAAGACCAGACCGGTATTGACCACCTCAGCCCAGCCACGGCGAATGCCGAGCCATAAGGTCAGCCCGGCTAGCACGAAGCCGAGCGTCTGGTAGAACGCCTCGATCCAGCCGGTCGGCCAAGCGAGGTAGCTGCCGCCGCCCCAGTAGGAGAGCACCAGCACCGGGCCGAGGAGGTAGAGCAACCCAACCACTCGGTAGCAGGCGGCGAACCCCGCATAGCGCCGCTGATCGAGCCATTGCGGGACGAGCAGCAGCGCCGCCAGCGGTATGAACAACTCCGGCCGTTCGCCCAGCGACCACCAGTGCCAGCCCGCCCAATCACCCAGGCGAGCCGCGACGAACAGGCCGAAGCAGAGCAACGCCACCACCAGCAACAGCCGCTGGCGGCACTGGTAGGCCAATAGCAGCGCCAACGTTCCCCAGGGCAAAAGGGCCTTGTCCGACGGGGTGATATTGAATATCTGCCCGAGCATCGACAGGTTCAGAACGAAGCAGACGAACGCCAGCACCGCGGCCAGTTTGGCGTAATAGCCAGAGGTGTCGCGGGCCTGTAGCCAAAAGCACAGCAGCAGACTGCCGAGGCTGCTGCCGAGGAGGATGGCGACCTGAGCGGCAGCATCGAACAGCCCCCAGAACTGGTAAAACAGGAAAAACAGCCCGGCCGCCAGCGCCAGCGCACCGAGCAGCGAGGCCAGGCGCATGCCCAGCGATAGCTGGCGCGCGCGGGCATCGGCGTCGATGTCCAGAGTCTGCCGGTAATGCGTCAGCAATTGCCGATGATGGGCAGTGACCGCCTGTTCCTGCGCCTCGCTCAGTTGCAGCACCTGCTCGCGACGCAGCTCGTCCAGCTCCTCACGGAAGGCGGTGATGCGAGCGGCACGCTGCTGCGCCTGCTCACGCTCGAGATCGGACATGGGCACTCCCTGGCGGATAATTGCCCACAGCCTAGCAGGCCGGGCCAGAAGGTGCGCACGGCGCACCCGGCGCGAGTTTCAATCCACCCGCAATGCCGCCATCGCCGCACGCAAGGTCTCGGGTATCGCTACGGGACGATTGCTCGCACGATCCACGAACACGTGGACGAAACGCCCAGCGGCGCAGGCCTGCTCTTCGCCCACCTTGAAGATCGCCAGCTCGTACTGCACCGAGCTGTTACCCAGCTTGCCGACCCGCAGCCCCACTTCGATGGCATCGGGGAAGGCGATGGAGGCGAAGTAGTCGCAGCTTGAGCTGACCACGAAGCCGACCACCTCGCCGGCATGAATATCCAGGCCACCTGCGGCGATCAGGTAGGCATTCACCGCGCTGTCGAAGTAGCTGTAGTAGGTCACGTTGTTGACGTGGCCGTAGATGTCGTTGTCGTGCCAGCGCGTGGTGATCGGCTGGAAGTGACGGTAGTCGCCACGCAGGTGTTGGGGTTGGTTCATCGATGATCCTTGGGTTGGAATCGCGGCTTAAGCCCTTCCCACAAGGCTTGCGGATCTGTGCGAGGGGCTTTAGCCGCGACCTGAATCAGTAAGCAGCCTGATAAATGGCCAGCGCCTGCTGCTCGTTCATCTCGCGCGGATTGTTCACCAGCAGACGCTGCTGCAGCATGGCGTCCGCCGCCAGCGTGGGCAACATGGCCTCGCTCACTCCGGCGTCGCGCAACCGGGTCGGCAGGCCGCTGCGCTGACTGAAGCCGGCCAGGGCCTCGATCAACTGCTCGGTCTGCGCCGCCGCACTGCCCGCACGCAACTGCTCGCCCAATACCAGTGGCGCCAGCTCGGCGTACAGCGGCGCAGCCGCTGGTGCGTTGAACGCCAGCACCTGCGGCAGCACCAGGGCGTTGGACAGCCCATGAGGAATATGGAAATGCCCGCCCAGCGGGTAGGCCAGCGCATGCACCGCCGCCACCGGCGCGTTGGCGAAGGCCTGTCCGGCCAGACAGGCGCCGAGCAGCATGGCCTGGCGCGCCTCGCGGTTGCTGCCGTTGCGCACTACCTCATCGAGGTTGGCCGCCAGCAGACGCAGCGCTTCGCGCGCCAGCAGATCGGAGAGCGGGTTTTTCTTCAGCGCGCTGGTGTAGGCCTCAATGGCATGCACCATGGCGTCGATGCCGGTGGCCGCGGTGACCGCCGCTGGCAGGCCGAGGGTCAGGTCGGCATCGAGCAGAGCCAGATCCGGCAGCAGCAGCGGCGAAACCACGCCCATCTTGGTGGTCTCGCCGGTGGTGACGATGGCGATCGGCGTCACCTCCGAGCCAGTGCCGGCGGTGGTCGGCACCTGGATCAGCGGCAGGCGCCGGCCGCGGGCATTGCCCACGCCATAGATCTCGTTCAGCGCCTGGCCGCAGTCGGGATGCGCCAACAAGGCCACCAGCTTGGCCACGTCCATCGAGCTGCCGCCGCCGAAACCGACCACCAGCTCCGCCTGCAGCTCACGGGCCTGGGCCACGGCGGCCAGTACCACGGCCTCAGGCGGGTCGGCCAGCACCTGATCGAACACCCGCACGCTCATGCTGGCGCGGGTGAAGCCCGGCAGCAAGGGTTCCAGCATGCCGAGACGGGTGATGCCGGGATCGGTGACGATCAGCACACGCCGGGCGCCGCGCTCGCGACAGAGTTCGGCCAGACGCAGACTGGCGCCGGATTCGCAAAGGATCTGTGCGGTGGTGGCGAAGCTGAAGGGATGCATGGGGTGCTCCTCTTGTTGTAGCCCGGATGAAATCCGGGATCGGTCAGGCAAATTTCCCCGGATTACATCCGGGCTACACCGCTGCGCCCGTAGGAGCCGGCTTGCCGGCGATCACAACCGGCATCGCCGGCAAGCCGGCTCCTACAGACATCTGCGCTAAAAGGCGAAACTGCCCTCATCCATGGCCATCAAACAATCCGCCCCACCCAGCAGGGCTTCGCGGTGCGCACTGGCGCGCGGCAGCACACGGCGCAGATAGAACTCGGCGCTGTGCAGCTTGGCCTGGTAGAACGCCGCCTCGCCGCTGCCCGACTCCAGCGCATCCTGCGCCCGCGCCGCGGCTTGCAGCCAGAAACCGGCGAGCAGCACATAAGCCGAGTACTGGAGGAAATCCACCGAAGTGGCGCCGATCTCCTGCGGGTCGCGCTGACAGGCGGCAATCACTTCTGTGCTTAGCTCGCGCCATTCGCCCAAGCGGGCCTGCACCACGCTAGCCATCTGCGCCAGGGCCGTTCGATCCGCCCCGGCATCGCACAGCTGGCTGAACTCGGCCTGCAGTGCGGACAACTCCGCACCACCGTCGCCGAGTAACTTACGACGGATATAGTCCAGCGCCTGGATGCCGTTGGTACCTTCGTAGAGCTGGGTGATGCGACTGTCGCGCATCAGTTGCTCCATGCCCCACTCGCGGATGAAGCCATGACCGCCATAGACCTGCACGCCATGGCTGGCCACTTCCTGGCCCATGTCGGTGAAGAACGCCTTGACGATAGGGATCAGCAGCGCCGCGCGCTTGCCGGCCGCCTTGCGTGCCTCGGTCGAGTCGGCGCCATGCTCCAGGTCGAGCTGGCGCGCGGTGTAGGCGGCGAGCATGCGGCTGCCCTCGACCAGGGTCTTCTGGGTCAACAGCATGCGTCGCACGTCGGGATGCACGATGATCGGATCGGCCGCCTTGTCCGGCGCCTGCACACCCGCCAGACCACGTGACTGCAGGCGCTCGCGGGCATAACGCAGCGCCCCCTGGAACGCCGCCTCGCCTATCCCCAAGCCCTGCAAGCCGACCTGAAAGCGCGCGTCGTTCATCATGGTGAACATGCAGGCCAGGCCCTGGTTGGCCTCGCCTACCAACCAGCCGCTGGCGCCGTCGAAGTTCATCACGCAGGTGGAGGCACCCTTGATGCCCATCTTGTGCTCGATAGCGCCACACGCCAGCGTGTTGCGTTCACCCGGTGTGCCGTCGGCGGCGGCAATGAATTTCGGCACCAGCAGCAATGAAATGCCCTTCACGCCAGCAGGCGCATCCGGCAGGCGCGCCAGCACCAAGTGGACGATGTTTTCGGAGATGTCCTGCTCGCCGCCGCTGATAAAGATCTTGCTGCCGCTGACGCGGTAGCTGCCGTCGGCCTGCGGCTCGGCGCGAGTACGCAGCAGCGCCAGGTCGGTGCCGGCCTGCGGCTCGGTGAGGCACATGGTGCCGGTCCACTGGCCACTGACCAGCTTGCCCAGGTACTGCTGCTTCAGCGTTTCGCTGCCGTGCTTGTGCAGCGCGAGCACGGCGCCCTCGGTAAGCCCGGAGTAAACGCGAAAGGACAGCGAGGCGCCCATCAGCATTTCGTGGAAGGCAAAGGCCACCAACTGCGGAAAACCCTGACCGCCATATTCCACCGGCCCGGTCATGCTCGCCCAGCCGTTGTCCACGTATTGCCGGTAGGCCTCGGCAAAACCCTTGGGCGTGCTGACCTGGCCGTTTTCCAGGTGGCAGCCCTCTTCATCGCTGTTGCGATTGAGCGGCGCGACCTCACCGGCAGCGAAGGCCGCGGCCTCCTCCAGCACGCCGTCGATCAACTCGCGATCCAGGCCATTGCCCAGGCGCTCGCAGTGAGCGGCAGCATCGAACAGCTCGTGCAGCACGAAGCGCATATCGCGCAATGGCGCCTGATAGCTCATACCCGACCCTCCTGTACGTCGCTGAAATACTTGTTCTCGGCAGCCAGCCGCTCGATCAGCGCCGCCGGTTGCCAATGCGCGCCGAAGCGCTCGGTCAGTTGCAGCAGACGCTGGTGAATCGCAGCGACACCTTCGCCGTCGGCCCAGCTCATCGGGCCGCCACGTTCGGCTGGAAAGCCGTAGCCGTTCAGATAGACCCGATCGATGTCGTGGCTATTGGCGGCGATGTTCTCCTCGAGAATCTTCGCCCCTTCGTTGACCAGCGCCAGCAGGCAGCGCTCGAGAATTTCCTCGTTATCTATGTCACGGCGAGTGAAGCCCAGGCGCTCCGATTGCATCTGCACCAGCCCATCGACGACCGGGTCATGCTCGGCCTGGCGACTGCCTGGCGCGTAGCGGTAATAGCCCATGCCGCTCTTCTGGCCGAAGCGACCCAACTCGCACAGGCGGTTATCCACCTGCACCGCCGGATCGTCCTGACCCTGACCGGATAGTTCACGGGCGCGCCACTCCAGATCGATGCCAACCACGTCGTACATGCGGAACGGTCCCATGGCGAAGCCGAAGCCCTGCAGCGCCGCATCCACCTGATGCGGCCAGGCGCCTTCGAGCAGTAGCATGCGCGCCTCGCGCACGTAGGTGTGCAGCATGCGGTTGCCGATGAAACCGTGACAGTTGCCGGCCACCACCGCCACCTTGCCCATGCGCGCGCCCAGCTCCTGAGCGGCCTGCAGCACGGCCGGCGCGGTTTTGTCGCCGCGAACGATCTCCAGCAGTTTCATGATGTGCGCCGGGCTGAAGAAGTGCAGGCCCAGCACCGATTCTGGCCGCGTGGTGACTGCGGCGATAGCGTCGACATCCAGCGCTGAGGTGTTGCTGGCGAGGATGGCACCGGGCTTCATCACCGCGTCCAGCTCGCGGAAGATGCTTTGCTTTAGCTCGAGATTCTCGTACACCGCCTCGATCACCAGGTCGGCGTCGGCCAGCGCCGCGTAGCCGTCCACCGCCTCGATACGTGCGCGCCGCGCGGCGGCCTCGGGCGCATCGATACGGCCCTTGGCGACATTGTGCGCCCAGGTTTCCTCAGCCATCGCCAGGCCCTGCTCGACCATCTGCGGGTTGTTATCCAACCACAGCACCTGCAGGCCGGCATTGGCCAGGCTTATGACGATGCCGCGGCCCATGGTGCCGGCACCGATTACGGCGGCACAGCGAAGCGGCGAGACGATGTTATTCATTGTTGTTCCTCTCGAGCACCAATAGAAAAGCTTGGGTCACGATAAGCAAGCCGCTACTATTTTTGAAATTTAGTCTTGTGATACGACGTATTCAGTAGATGAATTTCATCAACTTCGATCTCAACCTGCTGCGCGTGCTCGACGCTCTGCTGCGCGAACAGAACGTCTCGCGCGCCGCCGAACACCTGGCGCTGAGCCAGCCGGCGGTAAGCAATGCGCTGGGTCGCCTTCGCGAATTGCTCGACGACCCGCTGTTGGTACGCGTCGGCCGGCGCATGCAGCCAACGCCGCGGGCACTGGCACTGGAGGCGCCGATCCGCAGCGCGCTGCGTCAGCTGGAGCAGAGCCTGAGCGCCGGCGAGGCCTTCGAGCCGGGCGAAAGCCGCCAGCGCTTTCGCATCGCCGTCACCGACTACGTCGAGCTGGTGTGCATGCCGCGCCTGCTCGACCGCCTCAGCCACAAGGCACCGGGCATCGGCATCGATATTCGCCACCTCAGCCCCAGCCTGCCGATGGAGGCGCTGGACAAGGGCGAGCTGGACCTGGTGCTGGGCCGTTTCGACGAGATGCCCGCGCGTTTCGCCCGCCGCCACTGGATGAGCGAAACGCTCAAACTGGCGGTGCGCCGCGAGCACCCTCTGCTGCGTCAGGGCAATCTGGATCTGGAGACCTTCCTGCGCCTGCGTCACCTCTGGGTACACGGCGGGCAGACCCGCGGCATGGTCGATCAATGGCTGGGGGAACAGGGGCTGTCGCGGCAGATCCTCTACACCACGCCGAACTACCTGCAGGCCGCGCATATCGTCGCCGGCAGCGAACTGGCCGCAGTGCTGCCCACTGCCCTGGCCCGGCATTTCGCCACGCTGCTGCCGCTGCAGCTGTTCGACCTACCCTTCACCCTCGGCCCCTTCCACCTCGAAGTGGTCAGCCTGGCGCAGCGCCAGCGCGATGCTGCGCTGCAATGGCTGATCGAGGAGATCGTCGCAGTGGCCAACCCCTAGGGTGTCGCGGGGCCGCCACAGGCCGTGCGCACCGTCCATTCTTCAATCTACGGGTGGTGCAATGTTGGTGCGCAAAGCACCTCCTACCTCTCGACTTGGCGATCGGCGCGCCCGCCCAGGTACCAGCCAAGTACACCCCACAGCGCGGCGCAGAGTGCGCCGACCATGGCCACCAGCCAGGCCCCGTGGCCGAGCATGTCCAGCCCCGCCTTGGCCCAGCCACTGAGGGCATCGCCGCCGCGATAGACCACGGTGTCGATGAAGTTCTTCACCTTGTACTTGCTCTCGGCGTCCAGCGGGGCGAAGAGCATTTCCCGCCCCGGCCGCACGAAGGCGTACTCGCCGATACGCCGGACGATCATCAGCCCCGCCAGCATGGCGAAGGTCGGCGCCAGCGCCAGGCCGACAAAGCCCAGGCAGACCAGCGCCGGCACCAGCGACAGCAGCACGCGCACGCCGAGCTTCTGCGCCACCCTGCCGGTGATGAATACCTGAGTCGCCAGGGCGCCGGCCTGCACGACGAAATCGATCACGCCGAATACCCGTACCTGGGCGGCGCGATCCGGGAACAGTTCGGCCACCAGGCGCGCCTGCTCGAAGTAGAGGAAGGTGCTCACTGAGGTGAGTAGCAAAATGAACACGCCGATACCCAGCAGGTAACGCGAACCGAGCATACGCGTCAGCCCGCTGAACGGATTGCCCGGCACCGGCCTGCGCGGGCTCTCGCTGGGTACCGCCCCAGGCCGTCCGGCGCCCTGGCGCTCGCGCCAGTCCATCAGGTAGCGCTTGAGCGCCATGGCCGCGCCGAGCAGCACGGCGGCCATCAGCATCAGCCCGGACTCGCCAACGGCGCCGATCAGCAGCGCGCTCAGCAGCGGCCCGCACAGCCCGCCAACGCTGGCGCCCGCGGCGATGAAGGCAAACAGCCGCCGCGCCTGGGCGCCGTCGAACACATCGGCCATCAGGCTCCAGGCCACCGAGACGACGAACAGGTTGTAGACCGAAATCCACACGTAGAACACCCGCGCCAGCCACACGCTGTCGTGATCGACGCGAAACAGCAGGACGAAGGCCAGCAGGTTGAGGCAGAAAAAGCCGTATACCCAATCGATGAAGTGAATGCGCGGGACTTTCGAGTTGAGCCAGGCGAACAGCGGTACGGCCAACAGCATGACGACGAAGGTGGCGGTGAACAGCCACTGCAGGTTATTCACCCCGCCGCTGATACCCATCGCCTCGCGGATGGGCCGCAGCATGAAGTAGCCGGCGAACAGGCAGAAGAACAGGGCGAAGCCAGCCACAACGGCCGCCAACTCTTCTCCTTCGGCATTGATCGCCCGCGCCAGGCGCCGGGTCAGCGCCTGCATCTCAGGCGAACATCTCGATGATGCGCTGGCGCTGCGCCGCATCAGGCAAGCGGCCCTGACCGGCGAGGATGTTGTCGGCCATGTAACGCGGATTGGAGGTGGCCGGAATCACCGCCGTTACCGCTGGATTGGCGAGGATGAACTTGAGCATCAGTTGCGCCCAGGAGGTAACGTCCAGCTCCACTGCAGCCCAGTCGGGAAGGTTTTTCCCCTTGACTCGGTCGAACAGCGCCGAGCGCTGGAAGGGCCGGTTGATCAGCACCGCGATGCCCTTGTCGGCGCAGAAGGGCAACAGCTCGCGCTCGGCGTTGCGCTCGCCGATGGAGTAGTTGAACTGGACGAAATCCACCGGCTCTTGGCGCAGTACCTCGAGCAGGCGCTCATGGGCGGAATCCAGGTAGTGAGTCACGCCGATGTAGCGTACCCGGCCCTGTTCTTTCAGCTCGCGCAGCAGACCCAGTTGAGTGCGGGTGTCCTGCAGGTTGTGCACTTGCATCAGGTCGATGGTGTCGGTCTTGAGCGCGGCGAAGCTGGCCTCGACCTGCCGCTCACCTGCCGCGCGCCCGGAGGAGGACACCTTACTGGCCAGGAACAGTTTTTTGCGCATCTCGTCCTCCGCAGCCAACGCACCACACACGGCCTCGGCTCGCCCGTAGCTGGGCGCGGTATCCACCAGACTGGCGCCACCATTGACCAGCGTCTGCAGCACCTCGCGCAAGGGCTGTAGCGCCTCATCGGTCATCGCCACATCGTGGGTGCGCGACGTACCCAGACCGATCACCGGCAGCAGTTCACCGCTACTGGGAATCGCCCGACTCAGCAAAGTGCCGGAAGCGAAGGCGGATGACGGCAACCAGGGCATCAGGGCAGCTAACGCCGCCAGGCTGGCGCTACCGTGCAGGAATCGACGACGACTGGGCATGGTGTGGCTCCTCTGACAGTGACCGGTTGGTTATAGGCACTGACCACGTTCAGACCAAGGCGTTACATCCGTTGCCGATCAGGTATCGGGGAAAGAAAGCATGCCGGTTAAATGCCTGCAGCCCGGCTATGACGGGGGAAAGAGGGGAAATACGGCAGGCTACGGACGCAATATCCGGTAACCAAAAACGCCGCTGCGCCAGGCGGGATAACGACGCAGCGGTCGGGAAACCGTTATCAGGCCGCGCGCGTGGCGGACTCGCTGATCAGCATGCCGTGGGACACCAGATAGCAGCGGCTGCCGTTGCGTAGCGTCATGGGGCTGCGACTGGCGATCACCCAGCCTTTGCTCAACAACTGCTCGATGTGCTCCCGCAGTGCGGGCAGGTGGCGCTGTTCCTTCATGGCCGACTCCTCATGTGATGGATGACGTTGCACCCACTGGTTCATCCGTGACTCAGATCTCAAAATGGTAGTGGCGCAATGCCAGGAAAGAAAGCGGCGCGATTGTGCAACTTTTTGTAGGACATTCGCTATAGCCAACACTGGATCAGGACTGCGCCAACACGCCTTGCTGCTCGCCCTGAGGGGCGGAAAACACCAGATAATCGTCCTCGAGATTGCCGTAACGCAGCTGCGCCAGATCGAAGAGATAGTTCTGATGCAGCTTCCAGGGCACCCGATCCCCCTGCGCCGGCAGCAGGTGCGAAGCCCGCTCGATATAGCCCGACTGCAGATCGAGAAACGGTTCCGGCCGCGCCCGACCGTCGGTGTCACGCGGGGTTACCTGCCGCATGCCGATGGCGTCCATGTGGCGGATCAGGCGGCAGAAGTACTCGCTGGAGAGATCGGCCTTGAGCGTCCAGCTGGCATTGGTGTAGCCCATCACCACCGCCAGGTTGGGCAGGTCACGTAGCATGATGCCGCGATAACCCATGCTTTTCGGTGCTTCGAAGGGCACACCATCGACACTCACGGCGATGCCACCGAACAACTGCAACTGCAGACCGGTGGCGCTGACGATCACGTCGGCAGCCAGCTCCTCGCCGCTTTTCAGGCGGATGCCCTGCGCGGTGAAGCGCTCGATCTCGTCGGTCACTACCTGCGCCTTGCCCTGGCGCAGCACGCGGAACAGGTCGCCGTCGGGCACCGCACAGACGCGCTGATCCCAGGGTTTATAACGGGGGCTGAAATGGCGCAGATCGACCCGTTCGCCCAGTTGACGCCGCACCAGCCCCAGCAGCACGCGCCGCACCAGGTTAGGAAAGCGCTTGGCCAGTTTGTAGAAGACCAGTTGCAGGGTGACGTTGCGCCCGCGCGCCAGGCGGTACACCCACTTCTCCGGCAACACTCGCCGCAACGCGTGGGACAGCGCATCGCGCTGTGGCAGGTTGATCACGTAGCTGGGCGAACGCTGCAACAGGGTGACCTGCGCCGCGCGCTCGGCCAGTGCCGGCACCAGGGTCACCGCCGTGGCGCCACTGCCGATCACCAGCACGCGCTTGTCGCTGTAGTCGAACCCCTCGGGCCACAGCTGCGGATGAATGAAGGTGCCGCGGTAATCCTCACGCCCAACGAAATCGGGGGTGTAGCCAGCCTCGTAGCGGTAGTAGCCGGTGCACATCATCAGGTACTGGCAGCTCAGGCGCAGCGGCTCGGCCTCATCACCGCGCTGCACCAGCAACTGCCAGGTGGCGCTGGCACTGCACCAATCCGCTTTGAGCACCTTGTGCCGATAGCGAATCAGCCCATCGACGCCATGCTCACGTGCTGTTTCCTCGATGTAGCGGCGGATCGACGGACCGTCGGCAATGGCCTGCGCATCGTTCCAGGGTTTGAAGTTGTAGCCGAGGGTGTACATGTCCGAGTCGGAGCGGATGCCCGGGTAACGAAACAGGTCCCAGGTGCCACCCATGGCCTCGCGCCCTTCGAGAATGGCGAAACGTTTGCCGGGGCAAAGGCGCTTGAGATGGCAGGCAGCGCCAACACCAGACAGGCCGGCACCGATGATCAGGACATCCAGATGTTCCACGGACATGGCGCACGCTCACGAAACTCGGGCAATGAGCATCACCTTAGCCCATGCGCTCGTCATTCGAACGTTGGGGTGACCGAGCGGCTTATGCGCCGTGCCGCCGACACAGTCTGAACTGCGCGACTGGCCTGGCAGACCCTGGCAGCGCTAAGCTGTCGCCATGACCACGCCATACCTGACCCCGCTCCAGACCAGCAGCACGGACGCCGCCAGCGGCCTGCGCATCGGTGGCGACTGGACGCTGGCCCATTACAGCCGACTCGAACCTCAGGTCCTGGCCCTGCGCGAACGCCTGCACGGCCGGGAAAACATCGACCTCGACGAACTGGCCGCACTGGATACCGCCGGCGCTGCGCTGCTGGTGGAACTGCTGGGCTGCGAGCGCCTGCGCCAACTGGCGCAACAGGACAGCCTCAGCGCCGAGCGCCGCGCCTTGCTGCTGGCAGTGGCAGACGCCATGGCGGGCACTCAACAGGTACAGGAACACGCCACACCTTCGGCACTGCGCGAAGTGCTCGGACATATCGGCGAGGCGGTGGAAAGCACCTGGTGCCATGGCCGGGAACTGCTCGGCTTCATGGGCCTGACCCTGAGTGGCATGCTCACCATCCTGCTGCGCCCGGCGCGCTGGCGCCTGACCTCGCTGGCGGCGCACCTGGAGCAGTGCGGCCTCAACGCCGTGCCCATCGTCGCCCTGTTGACCTTTCTGGTCGGCGCCGTGGTGGCCTTTCTCGGCGCCACCATCCTCGCCGACTTCGGTGCCACCATCTACACAGTGAACCTGGTGGCGTTCTCCTTCCTGCGCGAGTTCGGCGTGCTGCTCACCGCGATTCTCATGGCCGGGCGCACCGCCAGTGCCTTCACCGCGCAGATCGGCTCGATGAAAGCCAACGAGGAGATCGACGCCATACGCACCCTGGGCCTGAGCCCCGTCGAGCTGCTGGTGCTACCGCGGGTGTTCGCCATGCTCATCGCCCTGCCGATCCTGACCTTCATCGCCATGCTCAGCGGCATGCTCGGCGGCGCGCTGGTCTGTGCACTGAGCCTGGACATCTCGCCGACCATGTACCTGTCGATCCTGCAGGACAGCGACCTGCTGCAGCACTTCCTCGTTGGCCTGCTCAAGGCACCGATCTTCGCTTTCCTGATCGCCCTGATCGGCTGTCTGGAAGGCTTCAAGGTCAGCGGCAGTGCACAATCGGTGGGCGAGCACACCACCTCGGCGGTGGTACAGTCGATCTTCGTGGTGATCCTGCTCGACGCCCTGGCGGCGCTGTTCCTGATGGAGATGGGCTGGTGAGCCAGGATACCATCATCGAGGTACGCGACCTGTGCAACCAGTTCGGCGCACAGGTGGTGCATCAGCATCTGGACTTCGACCTGTATCGCGGCGAGATACTCGGTGTGGTCGGCGGCTCGGGGACCGGCAAGTCCGTGCTGCTGCGCAGCATCGTCGGCCTGCGCCAACCGAATGCCGGCACCGTGCGGGTGTTCGGCGAAGAACTATTGAGCCTGTCGGCCGAGCGGCGCTCGCAGCTGGAGCGGCGCTTCGGCGTGCTCTACCAGCGCGGCGCGCTGTTCTCCTCGCTGACCGTCAGCGAGAACATCGCCCTGCCGCTGATCGAGCACGCCGGTCTGTCGCGCGCGGCAGCCGAACGCCTGGCCAGGGTCAAGATCGCCCTGGCAGGCCTGCCGCAGGACGCCGCCGACAAATACCCCAGCTCGCTGTCCGGCGGCATGGTCAAGCGCGCCGCCCTGGCCCGCGCCCTGGCGCTGGACCCGGACATCCTGTTTCTCGACGAACCCACCGCCGGCCTCGACCCGATTGGCGCGGCGGCCTTCGACCAGTTGATCCGCACCCTCAGCGACAGCCTGGGTCTGAGTGTATTTCTGGTCACTCACGACCTGGACACGCTCTACAGCATCTGCGACCGGGTCGCGGTGCTTGCACAGAAGAAGGTGCTGGTGGCCGACCGCCTGGACGTGGTGGCCGCCACCGACGATGCCTGGATTCAGGAATATTTTCACGGCCCGCGCGGACGCGCGGCTGCACAGGCCGCCACCGCGGCAGGGAGTCAATGAATGGAACCCAGAGCCCATCACGTGCTGATCGGCCTGTTCACCGTGCTCACGGTGGGCGCCGCGCTGCTGTTCGCCCTGTGGCTGAACAAGGCCGGTGCCGATCGCGCCTTCACCGATTACGAGGTGATCTTCAACGAGGCGGTCAGCGGCCTGTCGCAGGGCAGCGCCGTGCAGTACAGCGGGATCAAGGTCGGTGACGTGATCAGCCTCGGCCTCGACCCGGACGATCCGCGCACGGTGCGCGCGCGCATCCGCATCGTCGGCCATACACCGATCAAGCAGGATACCCGCGCGCGCCTATCGATCACCGGCATCACCGGCCTGGCGGTGATCCAGCTGTACAGCGGCAGCCCGGAAAGCCCGCCGCTGGAGGGCAAGGATGGCCAGCCAGGCATCATCATCGCCGACCGTTCGCCACTGTCCCGACTGATGGCCAATGGCGAGGACCTGGTGGTCAATATCACCCGCCTGCTCAACCGCGCCAACCGCATGCTTTCGCGCGAGAATGCCGAGCGCGTATCGCGCACCCTGGAGAATCTGGAGCAGGCCACCGCGGGCCTGGCCGACCAACGCGGCGAGCTGAGCGAAGCCCTGCGACAGGCCGGCGCCGCCACCCGCGAGGCGGCCGAACTGATGCGCACCGCCAACCGTCTGCTCGACGGCCAGGGCAGTCAGGCGCTGGACAATGCCGAGCGTCTGATGGCCTCACTGGAACGCAGCAGCCGCAGCATCGAGCAGTTGCTGGAAAGCAATCGCAGTGCGCTGGACAGCGGCATGCAGGGCCTCGGCGAGCTGGGCCCGGCGATTGGCGAACTGCGCGATACCCTCGGCGCCCTGCGCAGCTTCTCCCGCCGCCTGGAGCAGGACCCCACCGGCTACCTGTTACGCAACGACAGCATCAAGGAGTTCCAACCATGAAGCGTCTGTCCCTGCTGCTGGCCGCTGGCCTGCTCAGCGCCTGCTCGATCCTGCCGCAGAGCGAACCATTGGATATCTACCTGCTGCCAGGCGCCGCGCTGCCGGCGCAAACTCAGCACGTCGACTGGTCGTTGCGGGTCAACAGCCCGGTCAGCAACCAGCTGCTCGACGGCACGCGCATCGTCGTGCTGCCTGAGCCAGGGCGGGTCAACACCTACCAGGGCGTACGCTGGAGCGAACGCACGCCGCAGCTGCTGCGTGGCCGCCTGCTGGACGCCTTTCACGACGACGGTCGAGTTCAGGCATTGAGCAACGAAGAGCAGCGCCTGCAAGCCGACCTGGAGCTGGTCAGCGACCTGCGCAGCTTTCACAGCCAGTATCGTGACGGCCGCCCCGAGGCGCTGATCCAGCTCGACGTACGCCTGGTCGATACCCGTGATCAGCGCATCCTCGCCAGCCGCCGCTTCAGCGTCAGCCAGTCGGCGAGCGATACGTCGATTGCTGCAGTAGTGAAAGCCTTCGGCCAGGCTGGCGATCGCTTGTCCCGCGAGCTGGTGGACTGGACGCTGGCCGAAGGGCAACGCGCTAACCCGTAGGGTGCGCCGCGCGCACCGAATCCCGAGCGCCGATGGTGCACACAAGCTGGCCAGGTAGCCCGGATGCAATCCGGGGCATCGCGACCCGTATTCCCCGGATTGCATCCGGGCTATGGGACTTACCTTTGTAGGAGCGAGCTCTGCTCGCGAAGCCCTTTGCCGCAGCAATATTCGCGAGCAGAGCTCGCTCCTACAAGCCCGTCAACCACTCACGCACCTCGGCGTAGGGGTACTCTTCCAACGCAGCGAAGCCAGCCAACTGACGCGCTTTGAGCTTGGTCAACAAGGGCGTGGTCACGCCGCAGAGAAAGCGCGTCAGGCACTCGTGGCTCGGCGCGTGTCCAGCGTACTGCAGGTGTTTCTCGACGAAGGCGGCGCACAGCGCCTGGGCATCGCGACCATTCAATGACGGCAGCTCCGGCGGCAGCGGCAGGCTGGCGACGCGGCCCTGGCACACAGAACAATGCCCGCAACGCTCGGGCGCCTGTTCGTCGCCGAAGTACAGCGCCAGACGGCGGCTCAGGCATTCGCGGCTCTCGAACAGGGCGAGCATGGCCTGGATGCGGGCGATTTCGCTGGCCTCATGGGCACGGAAATGCGCGTGCAGATCGGCCGCCAATGCTTCGACCTCGAAGTCGCCATCGAGCACGGCGTAGACCTCGGTCATCTGCTTGCTTTCCAGCTCCAGCCAGCCCTTTTCCTGGAAGTAGTCCAGTGCCTTGACCACCCGCGCGCGCTCGGCGCCATGGTCGCGATACAGCACGTCGAAATCCAGGGTGCTCCAGGTGCGGGCGCGGCGCGAACTGGCCAGAATGGCCTCGACGAACTGGCGCCGCTCGCCCTCGAACTGCGCCAGCAGGGCCTCGTCCTCCAGCAGCAGCTTGAAGCGATACTCGGCGAAGTAGGCGTAGCGCGGCGCGATGATGCCGCGCAGCTCCAGCTGCACCAGCAGGGTCTTGAGCGGCAGCGCGCGGATATTGTTCAGCTCCGACAACTGGCCCAGCATCAGCTCCCATTGCCCGCCCGTGCCGACCGCACGCAGATCGTCGAGCACGGCACGAATCCCGTCGAGCTCCGGCGTATCGCCATAGACGAAGTTCTCCAGCACGCTGAGCCCATCGCGGCTGGCCAGCACCAGGCAGTCCGAAGCCTGACCATCACGACCGGCGCGACCGATCTCCTGGCTGTAGTTTTCCACCGACTTGGGCAGGTCGAAGTGCACCACGTTGCGGATATCGCGTTTGTCGATGCCCATGCCGAAGGCGATGGTGGCGACGATGCACTCCAGCTCGCCGGCCATGAAGCGCCGCTGGATCGACTCGCGTGCCTCATGCGCCATGCCGGCGTGGTAGGCGCTGACCTCCAGGCCGTCTCGCGCCAGGCGCTCGGCGACCTGCTCGGCGGTCTTCTGCTGGGTGACGTAAACGATGCTCGCCTGGCCGCGCCGCGGCGCCAGCCACTGCTGCAGGCGCTGCGCCTTGGCGCCACCGGGCACCGGCTCGACCAGCAGATTGAGGTTGGGCCGGTAGAAGCC
>Ga0209070_100428_pt1 | contig 26997 bp, 27 predicted proteins | sample SynthPrep_5_END__FD_187205 | JGI IMG/M metagenome (GOLD analysis project Ga0209070, IMG submission 187205) | Synthetic microbial communities from Ohio, USA - SynthPrep_5_END_DS10_MetaG (SPAdes) (version 2) | ecosystem: Engineered > Bioreactor > Aerobic > Activated sludge | place: USA: Ohio... | reverse complement strand
GCAATAACATAGCGGCCGTTGTTAGGCATTAGCCCGCAACCAAAGTGTGCGTCCTTAGCTCAGCTGGTTAGAGCACTACCTTGACATGGTAGGGGTCGGTGGTTCGAGTCCACTAGGACGCACCAAAAAATTCAAACAAAACGCCGTTCACGCTTCATAAGCTGAGCGGCGTTTTTGTTTGTGTTCTATTATATCTCAATACCTGCATACCTACTTTGGAGTAGCCTCCGCCCCCTATTCATGGCAATAACTAATCACATAGTCAGCGCGTATCATTAGTCCACAACACCGAGCTACCGGATCTAAGTCTGTAATGCTTTTTAACAATACAGAGATGAACGGTAAGCCGTGGCAATAACGCCACCGGGTATGACGGGAAACGGCCATACCTCCCCTATTGGAAAGGTGAATAATGTTAACTGACGCCTATGCGCGCCGCTTTAGCTATTTGCGGCTGTCTGTTACTGAAATCTGCAATTTTCGCTGCAGCTATTGCCTGCCTGATGGCAATGACTGCGACTCACGTGCCGGTGAATTAACACTGAACGAAATTAAACGCCTGGTCACAGCCTTTGCCAAACTGGGTACCCGCAAAGTACGGATTACCGGCGGCGAGCCCTCTCTGCGTAAAGACTTAACCGAAATTATTGCTACCTGCAAAGCAGTACCCGGTATTGAAAAAGTGGCGCTCACCACCAACGGCTATCGATTAAAACGCGACGCAATTGCATGGAAAGAAGCAGGACTGGATGCGGTGAATGTAAGTGTCGATAGTTTAGATGCCGATACCTTTCACTTAGTAACCGGCCAGGACAAACTGAATGACATATTAGACGGTATCGCGCATGCCAAAGTCATTGGCATTAAGCAGGTAAAAATTAATACCGTGTTATTAAAGCAGCATAATGCGCTAGCGCTGCCCGACTTTCTTAAGTTTATTCAGCAGCAGGATATCGCGCTGCGCTTTATCGAATTGATGCGCACCGGCGATAACGCCGGCTTTTATCAGCGTCAGCATTTAAGCGGTGCCAGTATTCAACAGCAGCTAGTAGCGCAGGGGTGGCAGCTGAACGCCAAAGCAAAAACCGATGGCCCGGCGCTGGAATATTCCCACCCGGATTACCAGGGCCAGTTGGGCCTGATAATGCCATACAGCAAAGACTTTTGTGCCGACTGCAACCGGCTTAGAGTTTCAAGCATGGGCCAGCTGTATTTGTGTCTTTTTACCGACAGCCATCAGGAGCTGCGCAGCCTGCTGCAAAGCGATGACAGTGCGCCACTGATGCGTTTTTTACAGCAGGCAGTGCAAAGCAAAGCTTTCAGCCATCAGCTGCAACAAGACTACAGCGGTAGCACCCGCCATTTAGCTCAGATTGGCGGCTAAGATGAGCAGTTGTATGCAATTTAGCGCCCTGATTTTAGCCGGGGGTCAATCCAGCCGGATGGGCCAGGATAAAGCGCTGCTAAGCCTGAATGGCCAGAGTTTGCTTGAGCATATGCAACAACTTGCGCTGGCTACTGGTGCCTGTGAGGTGCTGGTTAGTCGCAATCAACCGGGATTTATTGCCGATCAGACTCAGCAGCAAGGCCCTTTGGCCGGTATTTTAGCGGCGCTTGAGCACTGCCAAAGTGCACAGCTACTAGTATTACCGATAGATACGCCATTACTAACCGTGCTTAGTTTGCAGCGTCTGCTGCAACATGCTGCCGCTAGTACTGGCGCCAGTGCGGCCTACTTTGCCAACAGCCCGCTACCTTGCATACTGCCGGTCAGTCCGGCACTCAGCGCCCTAATTCATCAGCTGCTGCAAAACGGCCAGCGCTCGGTTAAAGCGCTGTTAGCCCAGCTTAACGCCGTCTCCCTGCCAGTCCCGACCACTGAGCTATTAAATACCAATACGCCGCAAGACTGGCAGCTTTGCCTGAGTTTACTTAATAACGGAGACCATTATGCCAAGGCCTGATTTAAGCCGGTTTTATCCGCTGACTATAGCGGTACTTACCGTCTCGGACAGTCGTAGCAGCGCCAATGACAGCAGCGGCGACTTGCTCTGTCAGCTGCTGCAAACAACAGGTCACCAATTAGCAGAGCGGGCATTATTACCGAATAACAAATATCAAATACGTGCAGTGTTAAGTCAGTGGATAGCCAGCGATACTATCCAGGTGGTATTGATTAACGGCGGCACTGGCTATGCCAGGGGTAACTGTACTGTCGAAGCGTTAACACCACTACTAGATGACACAGTACCGGGCTTTGGTGAGCTATTTCGCCAGTTATCCTTTAACGAGTTAGGCTCAGCCGCACTGCAATCCGGCGCCCTTGCTGGCCTGGCCAATGGCACCCTGGTATTTGGTATGCCAGGCTCTGGCGGAGCTTGTACGCTTGCCATGCAACAGCTGATCTTACCGCAACTGGATGGCCATACCGGCCCCTGCAACTTTTTAGCCCATATTAAAAACAGCCCAAGCCAACGCTGTGGAGCTTAAGATGACAGAAATACTTACCCATTTAAAGCTAACGCATCTAGATCACAGCGGCGCCGCGGCCATGGTAGATGTGAGTGCCAAACAAGCTAGCACCCGGCTGGCCCGTGCCGGTGCGCTGGTGCAAACCACGCCGGAAGTGGTGCGTTTAATAGAGCAAGCCTTACTGAAAAAAGGCGATGTACTGGCCACCGCACGGATTGCCGGCATTATGGCAGCAAAGAAAACCAGCGAGCTAATTCCGTTGTGCCACCCGCTACTGCTCAGCAAAGTAACAGTCGATTTTGAACTACAGCCCGAGCAGGGACAAATTAGGGTTGAAAGCAGCTGTTTACTAAGTGGTGTAACCGGGGTGGAGATGGAAGCGTTAACTGCGGCCAGTGTCGCGGCGCTAACGATTTACGATATGTGTAAAGCAGTCGATAAAGCAATGACTATCAGCAATATCCGGTTGTTGGAAAAAACCGGCGGTAAGTCTGGGCATTATATGTTGGAGACGGAACAATGATAAAAATCCTATTTTTTGCCGCCCTGCGCGAGCGGCTTAACTGCGAAGAATACTTGCTAAGTTGCGACGGCAAGGCTCTGAATGTGGCTGCAGTGCTAAAGCAACTACAAAGCCGCGATAACTTGTGGCAGCGCGAGCTTAGCCGGGCTGATTTACTCTGTGCCGTAAACCAGCAACTGGTACCGCTAACGGCCAGTGTGCAGGACGGCGATGAACTGGCATTTTTTCCACCGGTGACTGGCGGCTAATATGAGCGTATTTGTGGCAGTACAAAGCGATGATTTTTGCCTGGCGAGTGAGTATGACGAGCTACGCCGCAATGCAGCCTGTGGTGCTGTTGTAACCTTTAGTGGTCTGGTACGTGAGCTTAGCGATAACATCCTGCACAGTATGACGCTGGAACACTACCCAGGCATGACTGAGCAAGCCCTTACCGCGATAGCCGAACAAGCTCAACAGCGCTGGCAGCTTGGCGCAGTGCACATTATTCATCGGGTGGGCACGCTTAAACCGAATGAGCAGATTGTGTTTGTGGGTATTGCCAGCGCGCATCGCGCCGCGGCTTTTGCCGCCTGCGAATTTATTATGGATTATCTGAAAAACCGCGCGCCGTTCTGGAAAAAAGAACATACCGCAGAAGGTGATTACTGGGTTGCTGCCAAAGCCAGTGATCGGCAAGCACTGGCACGCTGGGAGTAACCTATGATCCGGGGTTTATTGCTGCTTTGTCTGGTTTGCGCGCAACCTGTTTATGCCAGCGAAAAGCTGACCATAGCCGCAGCCTCCGACTTACGTTATGCACTGGATGATATCATCGCGCTATTTCAGCAACAGCAGCCAGCAGCCGAGGTCCGGGTTATTTATGGCTCCAGTGGCAAAATCAGCACCCAAATCCGCCATGGCGCGCCCTATGATGTATTTTTTTCGGCGGATATCCAATTTCCTGAGCAGCTTTATGCTGAAGGCCATGCAGTCACTCAACCACAGCTTTATGCCCTTGGCCGAATTGTGCTGTGGAGCCCGCGGCAGAATATGGCTGGTATTGACCTGTCGCAACTGACAACTATGCCCTTTCGCCGCCTGGCCATCGCTCAGCCTGCCCATGCACCTTATGGCCAGCGCGCCAAAGAAGCGCTGCAAGCTGCCGGGGTGTGGGCCGCAGTAGAACCAAAACTGGTGTATGGCGAAAATATCGCCCAAACCGCGCAACTGGCGCAAAGCGGCGGTGCCGATATAGCCATTATTGCCCTGTCGCTGGCCAAGTTTCCGGAGTTAGCCAAGCAGGGGTATCAACTTATTCCGGCAGAGCTGCATCAGCCACTCACCCAGGCTTATGTCATTACCCGCCATGGCGCTGATAACAGCACTGCGCAAAAGTTTACTGCCTTTATGACTAACAAAGAGGTGCTAGCTATTATGCAAGGCTATGGCTTTGAACTGCCAACCAGCGAACCGCAAGGCGAGCAGGACTAACGCCATGCCAGAGCTTTTCCTCACCCTTAGCCCACAAGACTGGCAAGCCATCCAGCTCACCTTAAAGCTCTGTTTATATACCACGCTTATTTTATTGCTACTGGGTACACCACTGGCCTGGTGGTTATCGCTGAGCCAAAGCAAGCTGCGCACCGCTATTCAAGCGATAGTAGCGCTACCGTTGGTGTTGCCGCCCACAGTGCTGGGTTTTTACTTGCTGCTATTGCTGGGACCACATGGCGCCGTAGGCAGCACGCTGGAACAATTGGGGTTTACACATTTGGCGTTTAGTTTTAGCGGTATTTTAATTGGCTCGGTGATTTACTCATTGCCTTTTACCGTGCAGCCTTTGCTGGAAAGCTTCCGGCGGATGGGATCAAGGCCGCTGGAGGTGGCTGCAACTCTGGGGGCATCTAAGCTCGACCAGCTATTTAGTGTGGTGCTGCCGCTATGTCGCGGCGGTTTTATTGTCGCTGCTACGCTGACCTTTGCCCATACGCTGGGCGAATTTGGGGTAATTTTAATGCTCGGCGGCAGTATTCCCGGAGAAACCCAGGTGCTTTCCGTGCTGATTTACGATCACACTGAAGCGATGAATTATGCCCAGGCCCATCAGTTATCACTGGGCTTATTAATCGCCGCCTTTGTGGTGCTATTTATTGTATATGGTTTAAACCGGCGCTTTGAGCGGAGGACGGTCTGATGGCAATACCCGGCACTGAGCACCTACATACCCCGACAACCAGCAGCAACTGGTGGCAACGGCTGGGCTGGCACGCCAATACCAAAGCTAACAATCAGGCTAGGCACTCTACCCCGGCCAGCAATGCCCCAAAATCGCTTAGGGTTGCCCTGCAATTGCAGCGCGGCGCCTTTAGCCTTGAGCTCAATAACTGCCTGCCACTGCAAGGCATTACCGCCTTATTTGGTCGCTCCGGCTGTGGCAAAACCACCCTGCTACGCGCCATTGCCGGGCTGGATCGACATGCCGGGACACAGGTGCAGTTTGCTGATACAGTCTGGCAACAGGGCAACACTTTTCTGCCAGTGCATCAGCGGCGCATTGGTATGGTATTTCAGGAAAGTAGCCTGCTGCCGCATTTATCGGTGAAACAAAACCTGTTGTATGGTTTTAACCGGCTAGCAAAGCATAGTGATGTTCAGCTTAAACCAGAGCAGGTAATTCAATTGCTGGAACTGACACCTTTGCTACAGCAAGCCCCAGAGCAGTTATCCGGCGGTCAGCGCCAGCGCGTGGCACTGGGCCGCGCCCTGCTAAGCCAGCCACAGCTATTGCTGCTGGATGAGCCGCTGGCCTCTTTGGATCAGCAAAGCCGTGGTGAAATTCTGCCGTTTTTACAGCGTATCGCTAATACCACCGGCATTCCTATGCTGCTGGTTAGCCATCAGCTGGATGATGTCGTAAAACTGGCCGATCACCTGGTACTAATGCAACACGGCCGCATTCACAGCCAGGGCCCGCTACAGCAGCAATTACTGCAACCAGAGCTGGCCGCCATCGGCGCTATGTCGCTTTTGCATGCACAAAGCCAAGGTAGCACTAACCACCTGCTTAAGCTAAGTATTGGCCAGCAGCAGTTGCAGCTGCCAGCGCCACTGCCTGCCGACACAGTAAGCTATTCCCCCACGTCGTACCGCTTGCGTATTCAGGCACGCGATATGGCGCTTAGCCTTAAGCCAATTAGCGACAGCTCGGTGAGTAATCAGTTACAAGTCAGCATCAGCGGGTTTAGTCCCGCCCCGCACCCGGCCGAAACTCTGGTGCAACTGGAACTTGAAGGCCAGCCGTTGCAGGCGTTGCTAACAACACAGTCGGTTGAGCGCTTGGGGTTGCAGATTGGACAGCGGGTATTTGCGCAGATAAAAGCGGTGGCGTTGGATTAACGCGCTGAACTGACAGGATTCAACGCCACAACGACCAAATTTGATTGGCCTATGCGGAATTAATGTTTGAATTCATTGAAGGCTTCGCTAGCGTCGTCATAGCTCAGCGTCCAACGGGATGCCCAGAGAACTGCAGAAGTTACGCTTGAATCGAGCGTTTCCACTCTGCCATTGCGATGGCAAGGGAACTATCTAGCCATTCGGCAAATCGCTTTTGAGTACTTTCAAATGGTTCTGCATAGTTAAACTGAAATAGATCGGTTGCTGCAGGATGAAGATTTACCATTTCTGTCGCTCCATCTCAGGCCTACGAGGATTATTAGGCAGACTCTTATACTCACCTTTTTGAAGAGTTACGCGGACCAGATTGCCAGACTCGGTTACAGCATCCGTATAATCTTGGTGTGCAGTAAACTGTGCTTGCAACCCTCGAATAAAATACTCAGAAAGAGGCTCTTCACCTTTTATATAGCCGAATAACCCTTCGACGATACCAAGATGATCATTGATTAAAGTTTGAATATGCTCCGCGTCTTTCTGAGCCAAGCCACCCCGGTGAGAAATAATCGATGATTCAATTCCTTGCTCAATTAAAACCTCAGTCACTCCTCGATCCCAAGTGTAGAGACGCTCTATAATCCCGGTTTCGATCGCCCATTCGCGTTGGCAGCAGCATTCCTTCAGGCTATGAAGCTTCAAAGGGCTCGGATGACGACCTGAGGATCTTCTCCATCTTGCGGCCTTTGGCAAGTTCGTCCACCAGTTTGTCCAGGTATCTCACTTGTTTGGTCAACGGAGTCGCAATGTCTTCAATGCGATAGCCACAAATGGTACCGGTGATAAGCTGTGCATTCGGGTTGAGCCTGGCCTCAGCAAAGAATTGCGCAAAGCTAGCCTGATTATCTAGCAGACGTTGCAAGTCTTTCGCGTCAAAACCAGTAAGCCAGGTAATGACTTGATGCAGTTCCTCTGTGGTTCGCCCCTTCTTTTCAACTTTCACAACATAGTGTGGGTAAACAGAGGAAAACGTCATGTTGGCGATTCGTTCATCGTGTTCTTTGGTCGTCTGCATCGAAGCCCTCCTTTCGTTGGACGCCATTAGTCACTTCATTTACTACCGTTTGTTGCGGTTTAACTTAGCCAGCAAATCAGAAGGGGCAATGTACAGCATGGTTTTGCCGTCCTTAGTGCTAAGAAACAGTTTCAACTGTGCCAGTTTGGCTAAGTAACTGCGTGCCGTATTAGCCGAAATAGCATAAACATTGGCAATTTCCTTAGCACTGAACACTCTGCCTGGCTCTTTAACGGCTTTTTTAATTAAGTCTTTTTGCACAAAGTTTAGTTGTTGGCCAAAGCTGGTTTTTTCCAGCACTGCAGTAATTTTTCTAAACTCATCAGCCTTGTTATTCAGGTACCGTTTTAACTCCTCAAATGCCTTGAGGATAATATCCAGTTGGAAATAGATAAAATAGGTCAGATCATTAGCGTCATTTTCGGTATACATAAAAGACAGACCATAATCTTTGGGTTTCTCACGTAACAGCTTGCTGATCGACATATATTTAAACAGCGTGTAGTCACTTTTTAACATAAACCAATAAAATAATGCTCTGGCTGTTCTGCCATTGCCATCCCGAAAAGGATGTTCATACCCCAGCATAAAATGCAGCATGATGGCCTTAATGACCGGATGAATAAAGTCACACCCCTGCAAACCGGTATGCTGTTGATTAGCAAAATCACACAACCTTTGCAATCTTTTAGGCAGCTGCTGGAAATCCGGTGGTTGATGCGCAATATTGCCGTCGCCATCTCCGATATAAATATCATTATCCTGCCTGAACTCACCGGGCACCACGTTGTTTTCTGTGGTGCCAGCAGTGGCGATGCGATGAAATTCAAGCATAACATCCAATGTAAGGGGTTCGTTTTTGTTTTGCTCGGCATACTTTAGTAGCAGATAATTATTTAAAATCATCCGCTCATCTTCATCAACGGGCTCCCGCTCTTCTTCCAGCATTCTTTTAGCGACTTCACGGATCGTTGCCGCACCTTCAAGTTGAGCACTGGTAATGGCTTCCTCCATAATTAACGAAGAAACGAGAAACATATTTTGCAAGCTATCGCTGGCTGATGAATCCGCAATAGCACCAACATTGCCACCAGCCATTTTAACCAATTGATACAGTAAAGCTGCCATTGAGTGTGGCGTGCAGTAGACAAAGGGCCGGCCATCTTCGCCGGTTAAAACGATGGATTTATACTGTGACATTCTTTTAAATTTCACCGTTTTCCAAATCGCTTCTGCTTCAGCCTTAGGCACCCGCCACTTCAATTGACTCCAGTGCAAATAGCGTCCTTCAACATCTGTCGCATCATACTTATCAAGGTATGGAACAATGATCTGAAGATCGTCAGGAAACTGAAGCTGCGGCGCTTTTTCTACTCTGGATTTAGCCATGAGAAATGCTTGATATATGAGTTTTAATTGGCTAAATCATGTCAGAAAAAGAAATATAACGCAAATTTCAAAATTTGAGTTGAACATACAAAATGGTAGCACTTTGAAATGTGAGGGGCAGAAAAAAATTAGCGTAGACAGTGTTTTTTGCATCGCAGCTAATTTAGTGCTGTCCCTCGTTGCTTAGCCTCCGAACATTTCTTGCGCACGGTGGTTGAGTTCCTGCTCTGGTACATCCTCTATATGTGGCGCCAGTATAGCCATCTGGTATAGGTTGAACCTGTGACATGAAAGTGCTCCTTGTTGCTCGGGCCCGCATTCTTCAATCGGGCTCTTGCAGCTTGCGTCTATACTGCACCATATTATTGCAGCAAGCCGATATCAACACCTTAGCCTAACATCACCGAAAATGGCAGTATGGATACCATTTCACCTGCCGGCAAGCTGCCGCTGTCACGCTCCAGCACAATGTAACAATTGGCATTGGCGATAGAACTGAGCATGCCAGAGCTTTGACTGCCAAGGGTTTTAACTTTTAAGCCGGTTGTATCCTGCCAGTACCAGCCGCGTTGATAGTCTCTGCGCCCCGGTTGCTTTTTCAGTGGCACATCGCATTGAGCTTTTAGCAGTGTTGCTGATGGCTGCCCGCCTTCGCCACTAAGTTTGCGCAGCACTGGCTGCACTAACTGTTCTAACGTCACGACTGCCGCTACCGGGTTACCCGGCAACCCAAAAAACCAGCATGCTTGCAGCTTGCCAAACGCAAAGGGTTTACCCGGCTTTATTGCCACCTGCCAAAAGTTAACCTGCCCAAGTTTGTGCAATATTTGTCGGGTGTAATCGGCGTCCCCCACCGATACACCAGCACTGGTAATCAGCACATCTGCTTGCGCCATCGCCCGTAAAAAAGCCTGCTCTATCGCTGCTGGGTCGTCCGGTAATAAGCCAAGGTCCAAAACCTCGACGCCAAGACGTTGCAACATCGCAGCGATCACATAACGGTTACTGTCGTAAATATGACCTTCTGGCAAAGCTTGGCCCGGCGGGATCAGCTCATCACCGCTGGAAAAAATGGCAACCTTAAGTTGGCGTAGTACCTGAACCTGTGCAATCCCCAGCGACGCCAGTAAACCAAGATCTGCTGGCCGTAGCTTATGGCCAGCGGCAAACACCTGGGCCCCTTGGCAAATATCTTCGCCAGCACGGCGAACATGCTCCCCCACTGCTGGTACAAACTGGCATAAAATCTGTTGTTGCATATCGGTTTCGCTAAGCGTTACCTGCTCCTGCATGACCACGGTATCTAAGCCTGCAGGCAGGGCGGCCCCAGTCATAATACGCACACAGCTTGCAGAGGGAACCTTGTCAGTAAAGGCATGCCCAGCCAACGCAATACCGGCCACAGCCAGAGGCTGGTTTGGTTGAATATCGCCTGCGCGCAGGGCATAGCCGTCCATCGCAGCGTTGTCGTAACCCGGCACATTCATACTTGATATCACAGGCTGCGCCAGTACGCGGTCTAAAGCCTGATTTAACGGTACTGTTACCTGCTGGGTTATTGCACTGACTTCAGCTAACATCTGCATTACCGCCTGCTCTGCGCTTAGCATTGGTTTCGGGACGCGGGCGTCTTGCATCAGCTTTTGGCTCCCTGTTGGTTTACCATCCACACTGCGGCTTCTACCCGTGAGCGTAAGCCCAGCTTTTTCAATAAGTGTTTTACGTGCACCTTTACCGTACCGTCTGAGATATTCAGCTCGCGGGCGATCAGCTTATTGCTCAGGCCTTTGGCGATAAAACTTAAAATTTCGTGTTCGCGGTTAGTTAAGCTGTTAAGCTCAGCCGATGTTTTTACCGCCGGGCGGCGCAAGGCACTGGCCAATACCTGTGTAATAGCTTCACTTAGCACCATTTTGCCAGTAAGAGCCCGTTTAATTTGCTCCAGCAATATTTCCGGATCGCTGTCTTTTAGCAGATAGCCGTCCGCACCATTGCTGATAGCATTGACCACATCTTCATCGGCATCCGATACGGTAAGCATCACGATGCGCGAGGTTACGCCTTCATCGCGCATGCTTTTTAAAGTAGCAATACCATCCATACCCTGCATATTTAAATCCAGAATAATTAAATCTGGATCCAGTTCTACTGCCATTGGAATAGCCTCAGCGCCACTGCTGGCCTCAGCAATCACCTCTAAATCATCCTCAAGCGCGAGTAACTGCTTTAAGCCTTTACGTAATAGGGGGTGATCATCCACCAACATAATGCTGGATTTTTGCTCTGACATCTTTGGCTCCAAAACGGGATTAACGAGGTTGCTGCTATTAGCTTATAACAACCAACAGTAAACTTTGATATAAATCAGTAAAATGCCACTTCACTCTGTGCTGATTATCGGCAAAGTAGCATCTGCCGACAGTAGCAGCCATAACAAAAGCCTTTGATTTTACTAGAATTTAATTACAAAAACACGTTAAAGTACCACCTTGTAGGTACCTCCAACTAACTCTCAGGCCTTGCCTGCTAACTCCGAAGATACATTGTGGCAACTGACAGTACCCTGCATAGTTGCAGCAGCGAAAAATGCTATTTACAGGAGTGATCTATGTCAGATCTTAAACAGTGGCAACCAGAAGACGAACACTTCTGGCAAACAAGCGGCAAAAGCATTGCAAATCGTAATCTGTGGATTTCTATTCCCAGTTTACTTTGCGGCTTTGCCGTGTGGATGATGTGGAGCATCATCAGTGTCCAGATGCTTAATCTGGGTTTTCCTTACTCAGCGTCCGAATTATTTACGCTGGCAGCCATTGCCGGTTTAAGTGGCGCGACCTTGCGCATTCCGGCCAGTTTTTTTGTACGGCTCTGTGGTGGGCGTTATACCATTTTCCTGACCACAAGCTTGTTAATGATCCCGGCGCTGGGCACCGGCTTAGCATTACAGGATCAAAGCACGCCATTTTGGGTATTTCAGCTACTGGCGTTGTTATCTGGCATAGGTGGCGGTAATTTTGCAGCTTCAATGTCTAACATCAGCTTCTTTTTCCCGAAAAAACAGCAAGGGCTCGCGCTGGGTTTAAATGCCGGTTTAGGAAATTTTGGCGTGACCAGTATGCAAATTCTGGTGCCCTTGTTTATGACTTTTGGGGCTTTTAGCCTGCTGGGCGGCGGTGAGCCAATGGTGTTGCAAAAAGCCAGTGGTACGCTAATTGGTAGCATTGCCGCTGGCAGCGATACCTGGATCCAAAATGCCGGCTTTCTATGGTTGTTACTGCTAATCCCCCTGGCCTTTGCCATCTGGTTTGGTATGAACAATATTCATACCGAAGAAGTTACACCCAAATTGCCCAGTGCCGCAGGGTCCTTTTCCATTATTTTAATGATGTACGGCATTGGTTTTGTCACCTCGATGATTGGCTTATGGTTAATTTTGCCTGAAGCGGCCAATGGCTCGGGCTATAGCATTCCAAAAGAACTGGTATTAGTGCTGGTGTTGTTTGCCACCGTAATGGCATTAAAGCTATTACCTGGCGCCATTCGTACCAGCCTTGAGCGGCAATATAAAATATTTAATAACAGGCATACCTGGGTAATGAGTGTGCTTTATATCATGACCTTTGGCTCCTTTATTGGCTTTGCTGCAGCCTTTCCGTTATCTATTCAGGTTATCTTTGGTTATAGCCATATTATGGTCGATGGCGTAATGACACATAATACCGCTAACCCCAATGGCCCAAGCGCCCTGACCTATGCCTGGATAGCGCCCTTTATTGGTGCTTTAATTCGTCCGGTAGGCGGCTGGTTATCTGATAAATGGGGTGGCGCGCTGGTCACACAAGTTTGTGCAGTAGTAATGATTACCTGTGCCTTAGGCGCGGCTTACTATATGCAACTGGCCTATCAATCTGCCACACCAGAGCACTATTTTATGCCGTTCTTTTTGATCTTTCTTGGCCTGTTTGCAGCGAGTGGTGTTGGTAATGGCTCTACGTTTAAAACCATTGCCGTGGTGTTCCCTAAAGAGCAAGCCGGGCCGGTATTGGGTTGGACTTCTGCCGTCGCTGCCTATGGTGCCTTTTATATTCCACAGGTGTTTGGTGAACAAATTAAAGCCGCCACACCGGAATACGCAATGATTGGCTTTGCGGTGTTCTATGCATTATGCGTGCTGATTAACTGGTTCTTCTACTTGCGCAAGAATGGCGAGTTTTATAATCCGTAAGAAAAGACACTAAGTTGTCTGTCAGTCTATTTGGGGCGCCCGGTGTATTTCACAGGTGCCCCTAACCATTCCTGGCAGACAACTGGCTCCGATTTCACAGTACAGTCTTGCCGCCTCTATTTGCTCCCTGCTTACAGGCCTGATAACGCCCCTTTAGCGGGAGATCTACGCCATTTGCTGTTGTAATAAACATTCAGGCGTAAAGCTGAAATAGACTCCGGTGCCACCTTCTGGCCGGCGTTTAATGCTGATACGGCCCCCCAGGTGCTTACTGCGCTCTTGCATAATAGCCAAACCATAATGATTGAGCTTTTCCGCCGCCTGCGGGATACCAACACCGTTATCCTCTATCGCCAACGCGATAATTGCAGCGTCTTGCAATTGTAAGCTGATTAGGATCTCAGTACCTGCACTGTGGTGCACGGCATTCTGACTGGCTTCGCGGATAATTTGCAATAGGTGAATTTCTTCATGTGGCGCTAAGGGAATATTGATCAGTTGATAATCAAGTGTGATCTGCATGCCAGATTGCTCACTGAGCTGCTTCACCGAGGCTTGCAAGGCGCTAAATAAGCCGTTGCCATCCACTTTTAACCGAAAGGTGGTTAACAGCTCGCGTAACTGCCGGTAGGCAGAGTCTAAACCTTGTTTCAACTCAGCCGAAACATCGGCAATAGTGGCTTTGTCGTCTTTTAGTGTTGCTTTGTTTAACCGGGTTACCTGAATTTTCAAATAGGACAGCGCCTGCGCCAGCGAGTCATGTAATTCGCGGGCTATTACTGTACGCTCCTGCATTAACGCCAGACGCCGCACTTGCTGCTCTTCAGATTTTAAACTTAGCGCCAGTGCCAACTGATCGGCTACCGCGGTCAACAATTGTTGCTGCCAGCGCTCAAGCACTTGCCCATCTGCAGTGCGTGCAACCAGCACACCATATTTTTTACGCTCCCGGTGCAAAATATAGTTATAGTTGCTGTTGTTGCAGCCTTCGGCCAAGGGTTCAGTCAGACAGTCGCCACACCTATCCTGTAAACAGGGATCCGTACTCCCATCGCCTGGTTGCACCTGCATATAAGGTTTATCCCCCTCTTCGGTGAACAAGCACAGCTCCAGGTTGTCAACTTTCACTACTGTTTTTAACTCAGCGATGATCAGATTAAAATCTACATACTCAGGTGCATGCTCGCTGATGCGCTGTGCCGTGTTGTACAAAAAACGTAAGGTAGTATTACTATGCTGTAGTGCTTCGGTTTGCTGCTCTACCCGCTTTTCCAGATTGCCATACATATAGGCAATGGAATCGCTCATTTTATTAAAACTATGTGCCAGGGTACCCAGTTCGTCTTTATTCTCTATCGTCAGTCGCTGCGTAAAATCTCCCATCGCAACTTGCTTAGCGCCGCGGGTTAACTCTTCCAGCGGTTGCTGTACCATTACCTTTAACCAGTAAATCACAATAGCCGACAACAGCACCGTCGCTAGTAATGCCACCAGTTGCAAGGTACGAAAGCTACTTACCTTCTGCTCAGCATCTTGCTGAATGTAAAATACCAGCTGTTCCAACAAGGCAATTTGTTGTTGTAGTTGCTGCTCTAACTGTAAGACATCAACCTGCTGCTGTTGAAAACTCGGCGCAATTTGCAACCAGTGCTGCCTGGCTGCCGAAAATTGCTGAATAATGTGCTCATCTTGCAGGAATCGATTAAACACCGGATGCTGCCAACTGGTGTCGAATTGCGTGTGGGCGCGTTGCAATGCGGCAATATCCTGTTGCTGAGTCAGCCAGGCCATACGGTAACTTTGCATCCTTAATGAACCGGCAATATTCACCGCCAGGGCGTCGTGACCACTTTTGTCCGATAACCAATACGATGCCAGCATAGTGCCAATTGCTAGCGTCACTATGCAGGCCAGGGCAATGTTAATTCGGGTAACAATAGAAAACTGTCGCATAACTACTCCGCCTGTTTACTGAATTCAAGCATATCTGCTTTTACGCCTCTTTGCTGAAATCCTACAAAATACCGGATACCAAGGAGCTACTCCCTTTTTCCTGCAGTGATAAGCCTTAGCACCGCGACACCACCACTGGTGGTATAAGGGCCGCCATTGTCGGCCCTGCCACGGGATTTGGCACTACCCATTTGTAGGTATTTTTGTTTTTTATCATGTATTTAGCGCTATAGCCGCTTTGATCCAAATCAAGCATCATCGCCCTGTTGTTTCTATAGTGTGCTTACCAAAAGCAAAAACGTCTGTTCATGCAGGACAAGACCAGGAGTCAATTATGAGTCATCTTCTCGACAAACTGCGGTTTTTTAACACCCGCAAAGCGCCTTTTGCAGCAGGTCACGGGGTTACCACCAACGAAGATCGAAGCTGGGAGCAAGGCTATCGCCAACGCTGGCAACATGACAAGGTGGTACGCTCTACCCATGGTGTTAACTGTACGGGCTCGTGCAGCTGGAAAATTTACGTTAAAGACGGTCTGGTTACCTGGGAAACCCAGCAAACCGATTATCCGCGCACCCGCCCCGATTTACCTAACCACGAACCACGTGGCTGTCCGCGGGGTGCCAGCTATTCCTGGTATATCTACAGTGCGAATCGGTTAAAGTATCCTAAGGTTCGCCAGCAATTAATGAAACTATGGCGCGAAGCCAAAGCGGTGCACAGCGATCCGGTAAAAGCCTGGGAGTCTATTGTACAGGATCCGGTCAAAGCCAAAAGCTACAAAGAGCGTCGTGGTTTAGGTGGCTTTATCCGCGCTAGCTGGGATGAAGTAAACGAGCTAATTGCCGCTTCTAACGTTTACACCACCAAAACCTATGGCCCAGACCGGGTTACCGGTTTTTCGCCCATCCCGGCCATGTCGATGGTCTCGTACGCCGCAGGTGCCCGTTACCTGTCACTGATTGGCGGCAACTGTTTAAGCTTTTATGATTGGTACTGCGACTTACCCCCCGCCTCGCCTCAGGTATGGGGTGAGCAAACTGACGTGCCAGAATCCGCCGATTGGTATAACTCCAATTACATTATTGTCTGGGGATCTAACGTACCGCAAACCCGTACCCCCGATGCGCACTTTTTAACAGAAGTACGCTACAAGGGCACTAAAACCTGTGTTATTACGTCGGATTACTCTGAAGCTTCCAAGTTTGGTGATACTTGGCTAGCGCCGCGTCAAGGCACTGATGCAGCCCTGGCGATGGCCTTTGGCCATGTTATTTTGCAGGAATTCTACGTTAATAATCCCAGCAGCTACTTTACCGACTATGTGCGCCGTACTACCGACATGCCGATGTTGGTGATGTTAACGGAACAAAAAGGGGTATTAACCACAGGTCGCTTCCTACGCGCCGCCGATTTGGTCAATAACCTGGGTGAAGACAATAACCCAGACTGGAAAACGATTGCCATTAATCATGATGGCCGCTTAACCAGCCCGAATGGTGCTATTGGCTATCGTTGGGGCCAAAGCGGCAAGTGGAATTTGGAGCAAAAAGACAAAGAGGGCGAGCTTGAGCTGCAATTAACGTTAAAAGATAACCGGGATGAACTGGTCGACGTTGCCTTCCCCTACTTTGGCGGCGCCCCGCACGAATATCAGTATTTTCAACATACTGAGCACGCCGATATTCAGATGCGGAAAATCCCGGCCAAGCGCGTCGAACTGGCCGATGGCAGTACCGCGCTGGTGGCAACCGTATTCGATTTAATGCTGGCGCAATACGGGGTTGATAATGGTATTGGCGATGACAGTCGCGCAAAGTCGTATACCGACAATATTCCCTACACGCCAGGCTGGCAGGAAGCTATTACCGGTGTGAAACCCGACGATGTGATTCGTGTCGCTACCGAATTTGCCCGCAATGCTGATAAAACCCGTGGCCGCTCTATGGTAATAGTGGGCGCAGCACTGAACCACTGGTACCACATGGACATGAACTACCGTGGCCTGATCAATATGCTGATGATGTGCGGCTGTATTGGGCAGAGTGGCGGTGGTTGGGCGCACTATGTTGGCCAGGAAAAACTGCGGCCACAAACCGGCTGGACCCCACTGGCCTTTGCGCTGGACTGGCAACGGCCGCCACGTCATATGAACGGCACTTCGTTTTTTTATAACCACTCCAGCCAATGGCGTTACGAAAAACTGGACATGGGCGAAGTGGTATCGCCCCTGGCTAACAAGGAGAAATGGAGTGGCAGCATTATCGACTTTAATGCCCGCGCCGAGCGAATGGGTTGGTTACCCTCTGCGCCACAACTGGGCGTTAATCCACTTGGGCTAGCCGCACAAGCCAACGCAGCGGGCGTTGAGCTAAAAGACTATGTACTGCAGCAGCTAAAAGACCGCAAGATTAAATTTGCCTGTGAGCAACCGGAAAGCCCGCAAAACTTCCCGCGCAATATGTTTATCTGGCGCTCTAACCTGCTGGGTTCCAGCGGTAAAGGCCACGAATACATGCTGAAGCACTTTTTAGGCACCAAACATGGCTTGCTGGGCAAAGACTTAGGCGAGTTCGGTGGTAAAAAGCCGCAGGATATCGAGTGGACTGACAACGGCGCCGAGGGCAAGGTCGACTTATGGGTAACGCTGGATTTCCGTATGTCCACCACCTGTCTGTATTCCGACATCGTGCTGCCTACCGCTACCTGGTATGAAAAAGACGATATGAATACCTCGGATATGCATCCGTTTATTCACCCGTTAACGGCCGCCATTGACCCGGTATGGGAAGCGCGCAGCGACTGGGAAATCTTTAAAGGCATTGCCAAGGCATTCTCTAAAGCGTCCGTTGGCCACTTAGGCGTAGAAACTGATGTGGTCACCACGCCAATGCACCACGATACGCCGGCCGAATTAGCCCAACCTTATGGTGTTAAAGCCTGGTGGAAAGGCGAATGTGATGCGATACCGGGCGTGACCATGCCGCATATTAATATTGTCGAGCGTGACTACCCTAATACCTATGCCCGCTTTACCTCAATTGGCCCCTTATTGGAGAAAATCGGCAACGGTGGCAAAGGCATCAGCTGGGATACCAAAGAGGAAGTGAAATTCCTCAAACAGCTAAACCGGGTACACACCGACGAAGGTGCCAACAAAGGTATGGCGAAAATTGACAGCGCCATCGACGCCTGCGAGATGATTTTGTCCCTGGCGCCAGAAACCAATGGCCATGTCGCGGTTAAAGCCTGGAAAGCGCTGGGTAAAATTACCGGCCGTGACCACACCCATTTAGCGCTGCCCAAAGAAGACGAGAAAATCCGCTTTAACGATATCGTTGCCCAGCCGCGTAAGATCATCAGCTCGCCAACCTGGTCAGGCCTGGAAGATGAGCATGTATCCTACAACGCCGGTTACACCAACGTACACGAGCTGATCCCATGGCGCACCATTACCGGCCGCCAGCAGTTTTATCAGGATCACGAGTGGATGCGCGATTTTGGCGAGCAGCTGTGTAGCTACAAGCCGCCAATTAACTTAAAAACCGTGCAGCCGGTGCTGAACAAAAAGCCAAACGGCAACAAAGAAGTGGTGCTGAATTGGATCACACCGCACCAGAAATGGGGTATTCACAGTACTTACTCCGACAACCTGTTAATGCTAACGCTATCGCGTGGCGGCCCTATCGTCTGGTTAAGTGAAACCGACGCAGCCGCAGCCGGTATTGAAGATAACGACTGGATTGAAATCTTCAACGTTAACGGCGCCATCGCCGCCCGTGCTGTGGTATCGCAGCGGGTGCCGGAAGGTATGAGCATGATGTACCACGCTCAGGAACGGATAGTAAACGTACCGGGCAGCGAGCTTACCGGCACCCGTGGCGGTATTCACAACTCGGTCACCCGCGCGGTAATGAAACCGACCCACATGATTGGTGGCTATGCACAGCAGGCCTACGGCTTTAACTATTACGGCACTGTCGGCTGTAACCGCGATGAGTTTGTTGTGGTGCGTAAGATGAGCAAAGTCGACTGGCTGGATACTAAATAAGGTTGGAGTAAGTAACATGAAAGTAAGAGCCCAAATAGGCATGGTGCTAAATTTAGACAAGTGCATAGGTTGCCACACTTGCTCCATCACTTGTAAAAATGTCTGGACCTCGCGTGAAGGCGTCGAGTACGCCTGGTTTAACAACGTAGAAACCAAACCTGGTATTGGTTTTCCAAAAGAGTGGGAAAACCAGCAAAAATGGAACGGCGGCTGGGTGCGCAATAACAGCGGCAAGCTTGAGCTGAAAATTGGCGGTAAACGCCGCATTCTGGCGAATATTTTCGCCAACCCGGACTTGCCGGAAATTGACGACTACTACGAGCCGTTCGATTTTGATTACCAGCATTTACACAATGCTGGCGACACCAAACACCAGCCGGTAGCGCGGCCGCGCTCGCTAATAAGCGGCCAGCGGATGGAAAAAATTGAATGGGGCCCAAACTGGGAAGAAATTCTCGGTACCGAGTTTGCTAAACGCAAAATCGACCAGAACTTTAACGAAGTAGTGCAAAAGGACATTTACGGTCAGTTTGAAAAGACCTTTATGATGTACCTGCCACGTTTATGTGAGCACTGCTTAAACCCCGCCTGCGTGGCAGCCTGCCCTTCCGGCGCCATTTATAAGCGCGAGGAAGATGGCATAGTGCTGATTGATCAGGACAAATGCCGCGGCTGGCGCATGTGTGTATCGGCCTGCCCGTACAAAAAAATCTATTACAACTGGAAAACCGGAAAATCTGAAAAATGTACTTTCTGCTTCCCGCGCATTGAAGCCGGCCAGCCAACGGTGTGTTCAGAAACCTGTGTTGGCCGTATCCGCTACTTAGGCGTACTGCTGTACGACGCCGATAAAATTGAAGTCGCGGCCAATACACCGAACGAGAAAGACCTGTATCAGGCGCAGCTGGATATCTTCCTCGATCCGAACGATCCGGTAGTGATTGCTGCGGCCAAAGCAGAAGGCATAGCTGATAACTGGATTAAAGCCGCCCAGCGCTCACCGGTATACATGATGGCGATGGAGTGGAAAGTGGCGCTGCCACTGCACCCTGAGTACCGCACCCTGCCAATGGTGTGGTATGTGCCGCCACTGTCACCGATTCAAAGTGCGGTACAAGCCGGCCATGTCGGCATGAACGGCGAAATTCCGGATCTGAAATCGCTGCGTATTCCGCTGCGTTACCTGGCTAATATGCTGACCGCAGGCGATGAAGCGCCAGTGGTGCGGGCGCTGGAGCGGATGATTGCCATGCGCGCCTTTAAACGCGCGCAGCAGGTAGACGGTGTAGAAGATGCCGAGGTGTTAAAGCAAGTGGGCTTAACGCCGGTGCAGGTAGAAGAAATGTACCGCTATATGGCGCTGGCAAACTATGAAGACCGCTTTGTCATTCCGACCAGCCACCGCGCCTATGCCGAAAATGCCTACGACTTAAAATCAAGCTGTGGTTTTAGTTTTGGCAACGGCTGTGGCGATGGCAATAACGGCGTAAACCTGTTTGGCACCAAAGCCAAAGGCGTGCGTCAGGTTATCCCGGTTGAGATTAAGGACTAAAGCATGCCAATACTACAACTGTTATCCCTGCTGCTGGATTACCCGAAGCAGCCACTGGTAGAGGCCAAGGCTGAACTGCTGGCGATAGTGGCTGATGCCACTATCACTGCCGAGCTAAAACAACAGCTTAGCGCTTTTATTGAACATCGCTGCAGCAGCGAGCTGATGGACTGGCAATCAGAATACGATGGCCTGTTTGAACGCGGCCGCTCGTTATCATTACTGATATTTGAGCATATTCATGGCGAATCGCGTGACCGCGGCCAGGCGATGGTTAACCTGATGGCGCAATACCGCGAAGCCGGGCTGGATATTGGCGTAAAAGAGCTGCCGGATTATCTGCCGCTTTACCTGGAGTTTTTATCCACCCAAGGCGAGCAAAACGCGCAAATTGGCCTGGAAGAAATTGCGCCGGTGTTGGCGGTACTGCTGTGCCGCCTGCAGCAGCGCGACTCTGACTACGCCAGTATTTTGGCTACCCTGCTGGCGCTGTCTGAAGCTGACGTCGATTTAGCCGACATCAAGCAGCAGCTGGCCGGCGAGCAGCGCGACGATACGCCCAAGGCATTGGACAAGGTATGGGAAGAAGAAATGGTCAGCTTTATCGGTAACGAGCAAGCCACCTCAGCCTGTGGCAGCGGCAATAAACCGGCAGATGGCCAGCGTCGCGACCAGTTTATTCCGCTTAGCACAGAGCTGCTTGGCAGCGCTGAAGCAGGCGAACAACTTTATAAAGCAGCCGCGGCTAAGCGCGCTTAAAGGAGCATTAACATGGCACACTTAAATCTGTTTGCCTTTGGCATTTACCCCTACATTGCCATCGCCATTATGCTGATTGGCAGTTGGATCCGCTACGACAGAGAGCAATATACCTGGAAAACCAGCTCCAGCCAGCTGCTGGAAAGCAAACAACTGCGCAAAGGCAGTATTGCTTTTCACATTGGTATTCTGGGCATCTTTGTTGGTCATTTCTTTGGCTTATTAATGCCAAAAGAAATCTGGTATCTGTTTGGCATTACCACCCAGATGAAGCAAATGATCGCTATCGTCGCCGGTGGTCTGTTTGGCCTGCTCTGCTTTTATGGCTTAACGGTGCTGATTAAACGCCGCCTGTTTAACCCACGCATTCGCGCTACCAGTAACCCGATGGACATTGCCATACTGTTTTTACTCTACGCACAGTTAATTCTGGGCTTGCTGAGTATCACGGTATCAATGGGCCATTTAGATGGCGCCGAGATGCTAAAACTGATGGCCTGGGCGCAAAACACTGTCACCTTTAACAGCGTGGCCGCAGCAGAAGCCATTAGCGGCGTGCACTGGATTTTTAAACTGCACGTGTTTTTGGGTATGACGCTGTTTGTAGTGTTTCCGTTTAGCCGCTTAGTGCACATGCTTAGCGTGCCGGTGCAGTACATCAGCCGTCAGCACCAGATAGTACGCCAGCGTTTTGTACGTTAAAGGACTCGAATAGCGATTTGGTTTCGGGCCCTGACGGTTGCAACACTCGCTGTGCTCGCCACAGCAACTCGCTGCGCTCAGACACTCTGTGGCTGCGCTATCGAGGTTCCAACCCGGGCCTGGCAAGAACGGTTGACCAGCCTGGCAGCGAGCCGATTTTGCTAAGCAAAGCGTCTCCGGCATGGATGCCGGAGAGGAGCCTCCAGGGACGGATTTACGGCGTCTTTGCGTGCAATACCGGCTTAAAGCAGCCTGGCGGCACGCTACCCAGCACCAGATAACAGAGGTTCAAAATGATACAAGTAAACAATGCCAGTATCAGCGAAGCGGCAATTATGGCCGAAGTACAATACCATCCGGCGGCGAACAAACGCGCGGCCACGCTTAAAGCCGCTGAATCGCTGATCATCGGTGAATTATTACGTCAACGCGCCAAAACACTGGGCCTGAGCGTAAAAAGCGAGCTGAACAGCGCCAGCGATGATGACTTTCTGGATGCATTGATTAGCCGCGAACTGCCGATCCCCACCGCATCTGAAGAAGAATGCTTGCAATACTACAAGCTAAACCCGCAGCGCTTCGCAAGCTCGCCGCTGCTGGAGGTCAGCCATATTTTGCTTGCCGCTGCACCGGAGGATGACAAAGCCCGGATAGAAGCCAAAATACTATCCGAGCAATTAATCCTCAAGCTGCAGCAAGGCGATAGCATGGCAGAGCTGGCTAAACATTACTCGGCCTGCCCATCCAGAGAAACCGGCGGTAGCCTTGGCCAAATAAGTCGTGGCCAAACCGTACCGGAGTTTGAACGGCAAATTTTCAGCGCTGAGCCGGGTTTGCTGCCCCAAGGTATTGAAAGCCGTTACGGTTTTCATATCGTGTTTATTGCCCGCAAAGTGCCGGGCAAGCTATTGCCGTTTAGCGCCGTACAGCAAAAAATAGCTGAATACCTGAACGAGAAAGTTCGTCGCAAAGCGGTAGCGCAATATATTCATACGCTGATAGTTGCGGCAGAAATTGAAGGCTACGATTTTAAGCTGTCGGATTCACCGCTAATGCAGTAAAACGATACCCTTACAGAAGGGCGTATGCTTGCGCCCTTTTTTGCTTTTCTGTTACTTAGAACGGAGAAAACAGCGCAATACCAATTCTGACACCCACATACCATAAATTAGGTAACCATTTAATATAATTATAAAAAACTCTATTTCACGTTAGGATCTTCCTATCGTCTTTTGTCAGGAAGCCCGCAATAAAAGCACCCGTTTCTGCTTTACCTTTTGCCATCACTTTCGCGTTATCTGCTACCGCCGCATCATCACCTGCACAGGCTGACAGCGCCAGCGAACAGTTGAAGCAAGCATTGACACAAAGCAGTGTATCAGCGCATTTTCGCTACCGGCTGGAATATGTCGACCAGGACAATCAGCTTGATGATGCCTTTGCCTCTACCCTGCGTAGCCGCTTTAGCGTTAGGTAAAGCCTATGGTGTTAGCGCCTTACTGCAGGTTGATAATGTCAGCCTAGTGGGTAACGACAATTACAACAGCACAGTAAATGGCAAAACAGATTACAGTGTGGTGGCCGATCCTAAAGGCACCGATATTAATCAGGCATTGCTGCGCTATCAGAACGACAGCGGTACCACGCTTAGTGCCGGCCGTCAGCTGGTTAATCAACTAAACCAACGCTTTTTAGGCGGCGTTGGCTGGCGCCAGAATGAGCAAACGCTAGATGGCTACCGCCTGCAAGCTACCAATTGTAGCCATCGTTAAGTTTTTCTTCTCTCATAGTTCCACCTTGGCCAATACTGCATGTTGGCTCCTCTGCACCGCCCCTGGTTTTCAGTGGGCGGTTTTTTTATTTTCTATGTCACACAGCCATCCCCGAGCCCTACTCCCGATGGGGTAATAACTGCAGTAAAACTGCGCCCTGGCGCCGGGCTGATGTTCTCACAGCTGCAAAAACATGATCCAGATCAAACTTTGATCCGAGCTTAGCTCTAAGCTAAACCACAACATCTAGTGCCGTTAAAAACAAAAAAACACTATATAGGGGATTGAATGCTTAGATTTACTGATGAACAAATCGCCTTTCAGGAAGTGCCCGGCGAAGTATCACTGGCTTATACCATCGCCGGCTGTCCGCTGGGTTGCAAAGGCTGCCACAGCAGCTATAGCTGGCACAGCGAGCAAGGTACCGTGTTAACAGCTAGCTATCTGCACCAGCGGATGCAAACCTATCAGAGCCTGGTTAGCTGTGTACTGTTCTTAGGGGGCGAATGGCAACCGCAAATGCTACTGCCGCTGTTAACACTGGCGCGTAGTGCCGGCCTGAATACCTGCTTATATACCGGGCTGGACGATGTCAGCCCGGCGCTAAAACAGCAACTGACTTACCTAAAAACCGGCCGCTGGCTGGCAGAACGCGGCGGCCTGAACAGCCCGCATACTAACCAGATCTTTACCGATTTACGCACAGGCCAGCGCCTGAATCATTTATTTATTCGCTAATAACCTGAAAAAGAGATGCACTATGCAAACACTGAATTTCCATCAACTACAACACAAACTGACTTTTATTGAAAATTATCTGAAAGCCAAAAATGCCGCTGACGGTTCCAAACTGGATGCCAATGCCAATGTGACGCAAAAAAACATTGCCACTCTGGAGGCGGAGCTGATGAAAGATCATTTTATCCAGGTAAACAGGGCCTTAGTCAGCAATAAAATCAGTACACTGTTTGGTGCTGAACTGGCCACCGAATACCTGCGCCAAATTACTGAGCATGAAATTTACGTACACGACGAAACCAGCTTAAAGCCTTACTGTGTATCGGTAACTATGTATCCGTTTTTACGCGATGGCTTAACCAAGCTCGGTGGCGAATCACAAGCGCCGCAACACTTAGAGTCGTTTTGCGGCTGCTTTGTAAACTTTGTGTTTGCCGTGTCCAGCCAGTTTGCAGGTGCTGTTGCTACGGTAGAATTTTTAACCTATTTTGATTACTTTGCCCGCAAAGATTATGGCGATAATTACCTGCAAACCCACCGCAAGCAAATTGCCAATCACCTGCAGCATGTAGTGTATGCGTTAAACCAACCGGCTGCCGCCCGTGGCTACCAAAGCGTATTCTGGAATATCTCGGTGTACGACCAGCATTATTTCGACAGCATGTTTGGCAATTTTGTGTTTCCGGATTTTGTTAAACCAGAGTGGCAATCAGTGTCAGCCTTGCAGCAGTTTTTCTTAAGCTGGTTTAATAAAGAGCGGGAAAAAACCGTACTGACCTTTCCGGTGGTCACGGTGGCGATGCTAACCGAGAACGGCAAATGCAAGGATAGCGCCTTTGCCAATGACATCGCTACGGAGATGGCAGCGGGTAATTCATTCTTTATTTACCAGTCGGAAAATGCCGACTCGTTAGCCAGCTGCTGTCGGCTGCGCAGTGAAATCAGCGATAATACTTTCTCTTACTCGCTGGGCGCCGGCGGCGTCGCCACCGGTTCTATTAATGTGATTACCATTAATATGAACCGCTTAGTGCAGGATGGCCGCGATTTAGCCGTTGAGGTGAATAAGATTCACAAGTATCAGGTGGCCTACCGCAAACTGATGGAGCAGTACAAAGCTGCCGGTCTGCTCACGGTATACGACGCGGGCTTTATCAGCCTGGACAAGCAATTTCTAACCATTGGCATTAACGGCATGGTAGAGGCCGCAGAGTCGCAGGGCTTAACCGCTGGCAATAACCCGGCTTATATCCGCTTTGTACAGCAGCAGTTAAAAGTGATTTTCGATGCCAATAAAGCCGCCAAAGCCGAATACGGCTATATGTTTAATACCGAGTTTGTGCCGGCAGAAAACCTCGGCGTAAAAAACGCTAAGTGGGACCGCGAAGATGGCTACTTTGTACCGCGTGATTGCTACAACTCGTATTTTTATGTGGTAGAAGATCAGCACAGTAACACGCTGGACAAATTTCAGCTGCATGGCCGCGAACTACTGGATTATCTCGATGGTGGCTCGGCACTGCATTTAAATCTGGAGGAAAAACTCGATCAGGCCGGCTATGTAAACTTGTTGAATATTGCCGCACAAACCGGCTGCAACTACTTTTGTGTCAACGTCAAAATTACCATTTGCAACAGCTGCGAAGCCATCGACAAACGCACGCTATGTGCCTGCCCGGCCTGTGGCAGTAAAGATATCGACTACGGCACCCGGGTGATAGGTTACTTGAAGCGGGTATCGGCCTTTAGCAGCGGCCGCCGGCAGGAGCACAGCCTGCGGCATTATCAGAGGGAGCAAAGTAGCCATAAGGAACAACACAGTGCTTAAAGCAGCTTAATTAACTTTGGGGCACCTGTTTGCGGAAGAAAAGGATGCCCCTGCATTTTCCCTTCAACTGCGAGTGGTTTAATCATGGCATCAAACAAACAACAACGGTTTAAATCGCGCCAGGTAAAAAATACCCGCCAGATTTGTCACCGCTATTAAGGCACAAGCCATACGTACCTGCGTACTTAAGTGCTGCTTTAATGCGCCAATACCAAAGGCAATGTAACCGAGTAGCAGTAAAATTTTGAACCCGAGCCACTGGTGCACAAAGGGCTGCCAGGGCCCTATTGCCAGCAGGGTAAATGCCAGCGTTAATAACAGGCTATCGTTAATATGAGGTAAGTAACGTGCCGGGGTTTGTCGCCAGCCTGGCTTGCCGACCATATCCAATAGCAACCGGCCAATAAACAAGCCGACGCTTAAATAAGCACAAAACATATGTAACTGTTTTACCTGTAAATAGTACTCCATAGCGCCCTGCCTCTAAGCTTTTTCTGCGCACTACCTTAAAGCAACTTTGACTCTGAGCCTATATCGCCAAAGAGGTAGAAAACACCGCGCAGCAAACGGCATGGGTATTTAG
>Ga0209070_100427_pt1 | contig 27058 bp, 20 predicted proteins | sample SynthPrep_5_END__FD_187205 | JGI IMG/M metagenome (GOLD analysis project Ga0209070, IMG submission 187205) | Synthetic microbial communities from Ohio, USA - SynthPrep_5_END_DS10_MetaG (SPAdes) (version 2) | ecosystem: Engineered > Bioreactor > Aerobic > Activated sludge | place: USA: Ohio... | reverse complement strand
TTGTGAATCTAGTTGATGTCGGCTGACGAAGATTGCCTCTGCGATTTCTCGGCGACTTCTGTGTTGTACGCTTTCCTAAACTCGTCAGGCGTCATCCACTCTCTTGTGCACTGTACTAGCCCGAACTTATAGCCGTATCTTTGGTCGGGAATTGCGATTATTGCTTTGCCTACCTCTAAGAGAGCAATTTTTGCACCCTCGACTTCATCAAGGTCACAGGCTTTCGGTTTAATATGAAAGCTGGCGCTCACAAGTTGCTCGCGGATCTTTGTTTCTGCCCAGTCCGTTTTAAGTAGCGCGCTTATAAGAATTATAGGGTTCAGCGCCAGAATTGCGCAGCAAAACGAGAGCGCATAAAGCTTGGTGTGTTCTTCGGGTGCACGAGACTTAACATGTACCTGACCCAATGGGCTGCTCAGTGGCTTCTTCACCCCTGATTTAACACCTGCGCCAAATAGGGCTGCTGCATACAATACCAGGAATACAGTTGCTAACATGGTTATCCATGCGAGCGGAACCATAATGATGCTCAGCCAAGACATGGCTGTTGGTAGTTCGCTGGCTCTAACGCCTGTCAGGTGTCCAATCACACCTTCTGCGTAGCTAGTCGCTACTGAATAGTTTACTGCCACTAAAATTACTGCACTGGCATTCAGTTGTGCGGTGTATTTCTTGTATATCGCTCTAATTGTTGGGGAGGTGAATACTGATATGGCGGACAATACGGTGGCTATTAGAAGTAGTGTAACTGCCGAGGATGTGACAAGACCATCACTGCTCTTTGTTAAAATAGAATAAAAGGCTAAAGGCAGGAAGAGTGCAAATATGACTGAAGGAAAATAAATGGTTCTTTCGTCGCGCTCAAGTGTTTTGGCGAGTTTTATGGCGTACCGAGCTGTTGAGATATCCGGGTGACCATGACGACTGGCGTGGTTGGCAAGCAGCCCCCACATGATAGGGAAATACAGGTAGATAACTGCTATTAGGTAAAGCGCATCCATTCGGTGTCTCGCTGTCCAGGAGTGCAAAGCAGGCAATTTAACATCGCGGAGTGGTCTTGTTCATCTGTTACTCATGCTTTGGGGGAGTTGAGCCCCTGGATGGTTGAAGCCGGTGCCCTGCAGCCGGTGCTTAGGAGCGTGCATATCCTGAAGCGGCAGTATGGTCTGCGGACAACTGCCAATGACGGAGTATGCAGATGCGTAGTGATGTTCGAGAGGCTGCGCCGGTCAACCTGAGGATCAGGGTGTGCAGCCCTTACAAGAGTGGGTCACGCCAGAGGAACGGCTATTGCTGAGGTTCTATCGCCAGCTTGATCAGGGCGAACAGGCGTTTATGCGCCGTGCGATTGAAGCCATGGTGACGCGAGATTCGCCCAAGTGAAAGAAGAAGCCCCGCCGATGCGGGGCTTTCTCAAGAGACAGAACCTAATCGGTCACTGTCACCTCTAGGGTTCTCGAAACTCCTGTATCTGAGTCAATGAAGGTAAGGAATACAGGTGCTGTGGTTTTCGTCTTCCCTTTGAGCACAATTGAGCGAATACCGTTGTTTGACTCAAACTTTGATTCAATTGCCGTGGACTCTGGTGATGACTTGATAGTAAAGAAGCCAGAGCCATCAAGTATCTGGTAATTCTTTGTTTCTCCAATCTTTATGGTGAGCTTGCCGTTGCTTGGAAAGCCTGCAATCACAAAGTCTGAGCTAAATATGCTGCATTGAGGCTTTAATGAATCTCTTTGAATTTCCGCATGTCGCTCTTCTACTGAATCAATCCAATTAATAACCGCTAGCACGTTTGGATCTACATTGTCATCGAGTCTAAGATTTTTGTCTTTAGACGGCATGCTTTCTTGCACTGCATCTGATACTGCTTTGTAAGATTCGGCTGTGGTGGGCTGTAAATTACTTTGTAGTCTATTTACAGCGTTAGCCGTAATGCGAATGTTGGTCTTCATCTGCAGGTCGTACTTATGTGCAATCTTGATTGCTGCGTTGTATCTGCCCTCATATGGCTCTAAAGCTGTATGGTTCTTTCCATAAAGTTCTACTGCTTCTTTAGTATCGAATACGCTATAGAATTCAATGAGACAAGACATTGCAGCCGAGCCCCCCATCCAGATTTGCTCTCTGGTGGGTTTGTATAAAGCCAAACCAGTGCCATAGAGAGCACCTCCACCTGCTGCGAGTGCAAGGTATTGGTGGCCGCTACTTGCAACAGCCGCTTTGTAAGCGCCTAACCCTAGAACTCCCGCTAAGGCAATGGTTGACGTGCTTGAGTAATACGAAGCGGTGATTGCGTTTGACTCGTACTCACGGCTGAAGTGGCAAGCCATTTCTTTACCTGATTTAGGGTCAGGCTTGCTGTCCCCTGTTGTCTCGGAGCAGTAAACCTCCGCTACGGGGGTGTATGGAGAGAGGATTGAACACGCTTGCAGTGCCACACAGGCGACGATCGTCAGACTCTGGAGAGCGAGTTTCATGATGAATCTTCCCTGGGATTTGGGGTATACACCATGGAGCATGGCATAAAGCCATGCCCTTTCAAGGCTGCGAAGCAAACTCTCGTCTAACCGCCCGCTGCGCTCTGGCCTTGCTGGCGTACAGGTGGGTGAGGCGCTTCGGGGGGGGGGTCTGGTCGCCCTCGGTGAGCTTGTGTTGCTGGCCGGTCTTGGCGTCGCGGTACCAGGCCAGCACGCCGGTATAGCCGGCATTCTCATCGGCCAGGCCGGCGATATCGTCGCCGTCCGGCAATTGCGATTCCAGATCCAGGGACGTGGTGAAGGCGTCGGGGGTGAAGCTGTGGCGGATGTTGCCGCCGAGCCAGACGGCAGCGCTGTTGCCGCCGTGATGCGAGTTAGAACGTTGTGGCTCGGGCGCGTCTAGAAATTGATTCGATACATAGGGATGGGCACATTATGCTTTGTTAGGGAGCACGCCAATGCGAGCTTATATAAAAAGTATGACTTTTCGCTTGGTGTAAGTTGCGAAAACTTACTTTCTATATCTTGGCCCCACATGCGTGCACGGCGTGATTTAAAATAAATGATGTAAGGCGTAAATGTATACCAGGCCAGCGTGTTGTTCACGGCCCCAGGGGTAAAGCTAATGAGCCCCATAGCAATGAATTGTACAGCGCAAAATGGGCAGCAAAGCTTATCCACGTATATAGGTCGAAAAATGCCTCTGTCGTGTTGGCGCTCCATTAGACGTAATTCAGCGTGCATGTTAGATATTCGGTCGTAATCCCCCGCTCTAAGATGGAGCTCGCTGTTGTCGAGGAGGGCTTGCCGGTCATTGAAAATGAAATTCACGGCGCCCTCTGTTTCGCCACTGGCTGTTGTGGTTAGCGCTAAACAGTTGGTTGCTATAAGTGGTCTTGCATACTTCCCGAATGTGGTTCTTGTTGATATATTTTTTACTTGTAGGTCCAGCCTTCTGGATAGACCTCCTTTTTTTACATGCGGCTGTATAACGTCGTAGATATTGTTGAACGCATGCAGTGCCAATGCTTCAATTAAATCCTTGCGACTGTTGTTGAACAAGTGGCTGGTTGAGCCGAGCATTTCATGGCGATTGTGGCCCTTGAAAGGGTCATACCCAATCGAAGCTCTTACCTGCTTGGTGGTAGAGCCAAGTGAGGCAGCGTCCTTCACACTCAAGTAGTCAACAATTTTTGAGGCAACGGAAGGCACATTCAGAATGTCAAGTAATGAAAGTAATACTTGCGGATTGGATAGTGCTAATGTACGAGTGTGGTTGCGATCTACCTCCCTGATATAAAGCATGAATTCGCCGTTGGGGTCTTCTAATTCGAGTCGAAGGCATGGAACAGTTATAAAAGCTTGAGTTACCCAAGAAATATACGTCTCGTCGTTATTGCTATATTCCGTATGTGCGGCACCTTCATACCCAACGTCTGCAATTAGGTCACGATTGTACATGGCAACCATATCCATGTGGAAATTATGGCGATTACCTTGTTCGAGAAAAAAACCAGGTATTGGACTGCTATGAATGAGGGAGATTGTCCAGCGGGCCATTGCTAACGTGATCATTTAGGTCTTCCCTGAAATAACTCGCTTTATTGTTATGCTGGCTAGTGGTTTTAGAATGACAGGCTATTTAATTGGTATAGTCGAGGGCTATGTTGCTGGCAAATCTTACAACTGGTTGTCAGATAGCTTCGATTTCGACGCTAGTCTGGTGATGTAGCTGTTACAGCGACTCAGCGTGCTGAGTGCGCATCCACTCCCGCTTGACCGCCCGCTGCGCGCTGGGCTTGCTCTCGTAGAGGTGGGTGAGGCGGCGCGGGTTGCTCTGGTCGCCCTCGGTGATCTTGTGTTGCTTGCCGGTCGTGGCGTCGCGGTACCAGGCGACGATGCCGGTATAGCCGGCGCCCTGGTCGGCCAGGCCGGCGATATCGTCGCCGTCCGGCAATTGCGATTCCAGATCCAGGGACGTGGTGAAGGCGTCGGGGGTGAAGCTGTGGCGGATGTTGCCGCCGAGCCAGACGATGGCGGCAATCTCGGCCTTGATGCCGGTGAGGCTGTAGGTCTGGTCGGGGATCAGCTCGGGGCGGCCCTTGGCCAGGGTGTAGCTGAGCGTGGCGGTGCCACGCTGTAGGCGCTTCCACTCGGCGCGGGCGGCCTGCAGGGCGCTGGCCTGTTCGGTGTAGCTGTGGCGCAGTTCCTTGAGGTTGTCGCCGGCGCCGGCGATGGCCTCTTTTTTGTCCGCGCTGTTTACGTCGTAGTAGTAGGCCTTGACGCCGGTGTAGGCGTCGCGGTCGGCCTGCAGAAAGCGGTGTTGGTCGCCGTCTGCCCTGGTGAGGGTGACGTGGGGCAGGGCGAGGCCGCTGGCGGTGGTGGCCTTGCCGGTGGGCAGGAACAGCAGCCGGCCGGCTTTGATGGTGGCGATGGCGTCATGCTCGCGGCCGAGGCGGCTGAGCAGGTTGGCGTCTGACTCATTGGCCTGATCGACCTGCAGCAGCTCGATGCCGGCGAGCACGGCGCTGACCAGCGGGGTGAGGCCATAGGCGGCGATGGCGCTGATGATGAAGGCCAGTGGTGTGGCGTCCCAGGAACGTTCCCGGCGCACCTTGAGGCCGCCGCGCAAGTCAGCGCGGCGGGCGCGAATGCAGAGGATGTCCGGCGCGCCGCTGTGCTCGGTTTCGTCGACGGTGTAGGTGCCTTTGTCGATCAGCCCGGTGTTACCACAAGTTTAGGGTGGCGCCGCGCGGTGGGATGGCGAGCAGGCCGTCGTGGTCACTGATGGTGAAGTCGCGCTGGTCGGCCTCCAGCTCGCGATTGTCAGTCAGCTCGATGCTGATAAGGCGCGGCTCCTGGCTGCCGGGCATATCGGTGCGACTGTTATTAGTGCGCTTGAGAAGGACGGTGATTTATTTTATGTTATTGATTTTTAAGGGTTTTAATTTGAGTCGCTTTAGTCGCCTGGTTAGGTGATTTCCTTGCCTGGGGCTTACCAATTTATGACGTTTCTGAATCCACGCTAACCCTTTGATAAAGCTGGCTTTCAGGCATATAGAGCATGCCGATTGCCAAAATTACCTTTTTGCTTTGCCTCAAAATAAATCCGTGTAGAATGCCGCCGCCTGCGGTGCTGAGCACCCGTGCTCGTTCTCACTGGGAACAAGCTGGGAACAGATTCACGCTCACGCACTTGCGCCCATTCACACAAATCAAGGCCTCCAGGCCTGGCAGTCGGGGTGTGGTGAGTTCGAGTCTCTCCGTCCGCACCATCTTTATATAGCCCCTCCCGACTGCCGCCTGCTTCTAGGGTGACTTCTGCACATTGACCCTCTAGAATGCTTGGCCTTGATTCGGGGCCGGTTCGAGCCGGCTTATGTCTGTGCAACGAGGAATATCCATGCAAGTTTCTGTTGAAAGCACTTCTGCTCTTGAGCGCCGCATGACTGTCGGCGTACCCGTCGAGCGCATCGAGACCGAAGTCAACAAGCGTCTGCAACAGACTGCCCGTCGTGCCAAGGTTCCTGGCTTCCGTCCTGGCAAGGTGCCGATGAGCGTGATTCGTCAGCGCTATGAAGATGCCGCTCGTCAGGAAGCGCTGGGCGACCTGATCCAGGCTACCTTCTATGAGGCCGTGGTCGAGCAGAAGCTGAACCCGGCCGGCGCTCCGGCTGTAGAGCCGAAGTCCTTCGAGAAGGGCAAGGATCTGGAATATGTCGCTACCTTCGAAGTATTCCCCGAGTTTCAGGTTTCCGGTTTCGAGTCCATCGCCATCGAGCGCCTCGAAGCCGATGTGGCTGACAGTGACGTCGACAACATGCTCGACATCCTGCGCAAGCAGAACACTCGTTTCGAAGCTGTTGAGCGCGCTGCCGAGAACGGCGATCAGCTGAACATCGATTTCGTCGGCAAGATCGACGGCGAAGCATTCGCTGGCGGTAGCGCCAAGGGCACCCAGCTGGTGCTGGGCTCCGGCCGCATGATCCCGGGCTTCGAAGACGCCCTGGTCGGTGTCAAGGCTGGTGAAGAGCGCGTGATCAACCCGACCTTCCCCGAGGACTATCAGAACCTCGATCTGGCCGGCAAAACCGCCGAGTTCACCGTTACCGTAAACAGCGTTTCCGCTCCGCAACTGCCTGAGCTGAACGACGAGTTCTTCGCCCTGTTCGGTATCAAGGACGGCGGTCTGGAAGGTTTCCGTGTCGAAGTTCGGAAGAACATGGAGCGTGAACTGCGTCAGGCCATCAAGTCCAAGATTAAGAACCAGGTAATGGACGGTCTGCTGGCTGCCAACCCGGTCGAGGTGCCGAAGGCGCTGATCGGTAACGAAGTGAATCGTCTGCGCGTGCAGGCCGTTCAGCAATTCGGTGGCAACATCAAGCCTGACCAACTGCCGGCCGAGCTGTTCGAAGAGCAAGCCAAGCGCCGTGTGGTGCTGGGTCTGATCGTCGCTGAAGTGGTCAAGCAGTTCGAACTCAAGCCTGACGAAGCCCGCGTGCGCGAGCTGATCGAAGAGATGGCCTCGGCTTACCAGGAGCCTGAGCAGGTCGTTGCCTGGTACTACAAGAACGACCAGCAAATGAACGAAGTGCGTTCGGTTGTACTGGAAGAGCAAGTTGTAGATACTGTTCTGCAGAAGGCCAACGTGACCGATAAAGCGGTTTCCTACGAAGACGCAGTCAAGCCGGCGGAAGCTCCTAAAGCCGACTGATCTGGTAACCTCGTTCGAGTACACCACCTTAAGCCAGCCTCCGTGCTGGCTTATGTGTATTTGAGACATGACTATTAGGGAGTGAGCGCAAGACATGTCCCGCAATCCTTTTATGCAAAACATGCCTGAAATCCAGGCCGCTGGCGGCCTGGTGCCGATGGTCATCGAGCAATCCGCTCGTGGCGAGCGTGCCTATGACATCTATTCGCGTCTGCTCAAGGAGCGCGTGATCTTTCTGGTTGGCCCGGTCGAGGACTACATGGCCAACCTGATCTGCGCCCAGTTGCTGTTTCTGGAAGCAGAGAATCCGGACAAGGACATCCATCTGTACATCAACTCGCCGGGTGGCTCGGTGACTGCCGGCATGGCGATCTACGACACCATGCAGTTCATCAAGGCGGATGTGTCCACCACCTGCATTGGTCAGGCCTGCAGCATGGGTGCTTTCCTGCTGGCTGGCGGCGCCAAGGGCAAGCGTTTCTGCCTGCCGAACTCGCGCGTGATGATTCACCAGCCGCTGGGCGGCTTCCAGGGGCAGGCCTCGGACATCGAGATCCACGCCAAGGAAATCCTCTTTATCCGTGAGCGCTTGAACGAGCTGCTGGCTCAGCACACCGGTCAGAGCCTGGAAACCATCGAGCGTGATACCAACCGCGACAACTTCATGAGCGCTTCGCGCGCCGTGGAATACGGTCTCGTCGATGCCGTCCATGAAAAGCGTCAAATGCCGGTCTAGATGAGGCGCCGGCTGTGGGCATCCTTCACTGGCGCGACTTGCGCCCTTGAAAATGCCCGCATTTGCCTTCATCTTGTGTTTCAAGCCTACCGTATTGGATTGATCGAATGACTGATACCCGTAACGGTGAGGACAACGGCAAACTGCTTTATTGCTCCTTCTGCGGCAAAAGCCAGCATGAAGTGCGCAAGTTGATCGCCGGTCCTTCCGTCTTCATCTGCGACGAATGCGTCGACCTGTGCAATGACATCATCCGCGAGGAGGTGCAGGAAGCACAGGCCGAGAGCAGCGCGCACAAACTCCCGGCACCCAAGGAAATCAGCGGCATCCTCGATCAGTACGTGATCGGTCAGGAGCGCGCCAAGAAAGTGCTGTCGGTAGCGGTATACAACCACTACAAGCGTCTCAATCAGCGCGACAAGAAAGACGATGTCGAGCTGGGCAAGAGCAACATTCTGCTGATCGGTCCGACTGGTTCGGGCAAGACGCTGCTGGCCGAAACGCTGGCACGCCTGCTCAATGTGCCGTTCACCATCGCTGACGCCACCACCTTGACCGAAGCCGGTTATGTCGGTGAGGACGTCGAGAACATCATTCAGAAGCTGCTGCAGAAGTGCGATTACGATGTCGAGAAGGCCCAGATGGGTATCGTCTACATCGACGAAATCGACAAGATCTCGCGCAAGTCCGATAACCCGTCGATCACTCGTGACGTGTCGGGCGAGGGCGTGCAGCAGGCGCTGCTCAAGCTGATCGAGGGCACCGTGGCCTCGGTTCCGCCGCAGGGCGGGCGCAAGCATCCGCAGCAGGAGTTCCTGCAGGTTGATACGCGTAACATCCTGTTCATCTGTGGCGGTGCGTTCGCCGGCCTGGAGAAAGTCATTCAGGCTCGCTCCACCCGAGGTGGTATCGGTTTCGGTGCAGAAGTGCGTAGCAAGCAGGAAGGCAAGAAGATCGGCGAGTCTCTGCGCGAGGTCGAGCCGGACGATCTGGTCAAATTCGGCCTGATTCCCGAGTTCGTCGGTCGTCTGCCGGTGATCGCGACACTGGAGGAGCTGGACGAGGCTGCTTTGGTGCAGATTCTCACCGAGCCGAAGAACGCGCTGACCAAGCAGTACGCCAAGCTGTTCGAGATGGAAGGTGTGGATCTGGAGTTCCGTTCCGATGCGCTGAAATCCGTGGCGCAGAAGGCACTGGAGCGCAAGACCGGTGCGCGTGGCCTGCGTTCGATTCTCGAGGGCATTCTGCTCGACACCATGTACGAGATCCCGTCCCAGCAGGACGTGAGCAAGGTGGTGATCGACGAGAGCGTCATCGAGGGTTCGTCCAAGCCGCTGCTGATCTACGAGAACAGCGAACCGCCGGCGAAGGCCGCGCCAGACGCCTGACGGCTGTTACACGATGCAAAGAAGGGGCCCCTCGGGCCCCTTCGCTTTTGTGGACATTGCGCTTGTTTTTTACGGGAGCTACCCCCATCTTAAAAGCCAAGGGTAATCCCGCCTGTTTACGGCCTTATGGCCGCCGCTGAGCCGAAATCATGAAGACAACCATCGAATTGCCTCTCCTGCCATTGCGCGATGTAGTGGTCTATCCGCACATGGTCATCCCGCTTTTCGTCGGGCGTGAGAAATCCATCGAGGCCCTCGAGGCGGCGATGACGGGTGACAAGCAGATCCTGCTGGTAGCCCAGAAGAACCCGGCCGTCGATGATCCGGATGATCAGGATCTTTATCGCGTTGGCACCGTTGCCACCGTCCTGCAGTTGCTCAAACTGCCCGACGGCACCGTCAAGGTGCTGGTCGAGGGTGAGCAGCGCGGCTCGATCGAGCGTTTCATCGATCTCGATGATCATTGCCGTGCCGAGGTGCAACTGATCGAGGAGGGCGAAACTGCCGAGCGCGAATCGGAAGTCTTCACCCGCAGTCTGCTCAGTCAGTTCGAGCAGTACGTGCAGCTGGGCAAAAAGGTCCCGGCCGAAGTCCTGTCTTCGCTCAACAGCATCGATGAGCCCAGCCGCCTGGTCGACACCATGGCCGCGCACATGGCGCTGAAGATCGAGCAGAAGCAGGAAATCCTCGAAATCACCGCGCTGTCCGCTCGCGTCGAGCATGTACTGGCCCTGCTGGATGCCGAGATCGACCTGCTACAGGTCGAGAAGCGTATTCGCGGTCGCGTGAAGAAACAGATGGAGCGCAGTCAGCGCGAGTACTACCTGAATGAGCAGATGAAGGCCATTCAGAAAGAGCTTGGCGATATCGATGAAGGTCATAGCGAGCTCGACGAACTGCGCAAGCGCATCGATAACGCGGGGCTGACCAAGGAAGCCTTGACCAAAGCCAATGCCGAGCTGAACAAGCTCAAGCAGATGTCGCCGATGTCCGCTGAAGCTACTGTGGTGCGCTCCTACATCGATTGGCTGGTCAATGTGCCGTGGAAGGCCGAAAGCAAGGTACGACTGGATCTGGCGCGTGCCGAGAGCATTCTCGATGCCGATCACTACGGTCTGGAGGAGGTCAAGGAACGCATTCTTGAATATCTCGCCGTGCAGAAGCGGGTGAAGAAGCTCAAGGGGCCGGTGCTGTGCCTGGTGGGCCCGCCCGGTGTGGGCAAGACCTCGCTGGCCGAGTCCATCGCCACCGCGACCAACCGCAAGTTCGTGCGCATGGCCTTGGGCGGCGTGCGTGACGAGGCCGAGATTCGGGGGCACCGCCGTACCTACATCGGCTCGATGCCGGGTCGTCTGATTCAGAAGATGACCAAGGTCGGCGTGCGCAACCCGTTGTTCCTGCTCGACGAGATCGACAAGATGGGCCAGGACATGCGCGGCGATCCTGCCTCGGCATTGCTCGAAGTCCTCGACCCTGAGCAGAACCATAATTTCAACGATCACTATCTGGAGGTCGATTATGACCTGTCGGATGTGATGTTCCTTTGCACCGCCAACTCGATGAACATCCCCGGCCCGCTGCTGGATCGGATGGAGGTCATCCGTCTGCCGGGTTACACCGAGGACGAGAAGGTCAACATCGCCATCAAGTACCTGGCGCCCAAGCAGATACAGGCCAATGGCCTGAAGAAGGGCGAGCTGGAACTGGATGAGTCGGCGATTCGCGACATCATTCGTTACTACACGCGTGAAGCTGGTGTGCGCAGTCTGGAGCGACAAATCGCCAAGGTCTGCCGCAAGGTGGTCAAGGAGCATGTCCGCGAGAAACGCTTTCAGGTCACCGTCAGCGCCGATTCCCTGGAGCACTTCCTGGGTGTGCGCAAGCATCGCTATGGCCTTGCCGAACAGCAGGATCAGATCGGTCAGGTGACCGGTTTGGCCTGGACTCAGGTCGGCGGTGAGCTGCTCACCATCGAGACGGCCGTGGTGCCTGGCAAGGGCAATCTGATCAAGACCGGTTCGCTGGGTGATGTCATGGCAGAGTCGATGACGGCGGCCATGACGGTGGTTCGCAGTCGCGCGAAAAGCCTGGGGATCCCGGCTGATTTCAACGAGAAGCGCGACGTTCACATCCATATGCCCGAAGGTGCCACGCCCAAGGATGGCCCGAGCGCGGGCATTGGTTTGTGCACGGCACTGGTATCGGCCCTGACGCAGATTCCGGTGCGGGCGGACGTGGCCATGACCGGGGAAATCACCCTGCGTGGTCAGGTGCTGGCTATCGGTGGTCTCAAGGAAAAACTTCTGGCGGCTCATCGGGGTGGGATCAAGACCGTGATCATTCCCGAAGAAAATGTGCGTGATCTGAAGGAAATTCCGGAAAATATTAAGCAAGACCTGCAGATTAAACCGGTTAAATGGATTGACGAGGTCCTGCAAATTGCGCTGCAATACGCCCCGGAGCCCTTGCCCGATGCGGCTCCGGAGATGGTTGCAACGGATGACAAGCGCGAGTCTGATTCCAAGGAGCGAATCAGCACGCATTAGCCGGGGGGCTTCCTTGACACAATTTTTGAGCCCTTGTTATAAAGCGGCTTTTATTGTGTCGGCAGGCCATCCAGCACCCGCTTTGCTTACACTAAAAATCAAGAAACAAACTCAACAGAAATAAGGGGACTTAGAGTGAACAAGTCGGAACTGATCGATGCCATCGCTGCATCTGCTGATATCCCGAAAGCTGTTGCTGGCCGCGCGCTGGATGCAGTGATTGAATCCGTCACTGGCGCTCTGAAGGCTGGTGACTCCGTTGTGCTGGTAGGCTTCGGTACCTTCGCTGTCAAAGAGCGTGCTGCTCGCACTGGTCGCAACCCGCAGACCGGCAAGCCGATCAGCATCGCTGCTGCCAAGATCCCAGGCTTCAAAGCTGGCAAGGCTCTGAAAGACGCCGTCAACTAAGCGTCTTCTGGGTTTGCCTCGCCGTCAGGCTCCGTCTGGCGGCTGTTAGGGGGCAGCGCAGGTAGTCCTAGACTCTTCTGCTCTGACCGCTTAACGCGTTACGAGAAGGCGCATCCAAGGATGCGCCTTTCTTCTATCTGGACATTACCCACACTGCGCGGCTGGTGACTCTGTACAGTCGTTCTGGGGGAAGCATGCTGCAAAACATCAGGGACAATTCACGCGGTTGGATTGCCAAAATCATCATCGGCCTCATTGTGATGCTGATGGCGTTTACCGGTTTCGAAGCCATCGTCACGGGGACCAGCAATCGCAACAATGCGGCTGACGTGAACGGTGACACCATTACCCTCAACGAGCTCAACCAGGCCGTTGAAATGCAGCGTCGTCAGCTGCTGCAGCAACTGGGTCGCGATTTTGATGCCTCGCTGCTCGATGACAACCTGCTGCGTGAGGCGTCGCTCAAGGGCTTGATCGAGCGCAAGCTGCTGCTTCAGGCAGCCGGTGATGCTCATTTCGCCTTCTCGCAGGGATCGCTGGACCAGGTGATTCTGCAAACTCCCGAATTTCAGGTAGATGGCCGCTTCGATGCCGCGCGCTTCGATCAGGTCATTCGCCAGATGGGCTACACCCGCCTGCAGTTCCGCCAGATGCTGGAAGAGGAAATGCTGATTGGGCAGCTGCGTGCCGGTCTCGGCGCCAGCAGCTTCGTCACCGAGCAGGAGGCGCGTGCCTTCGCCAATCTCGAGCGCCAGACCCGTGACTTCGCCAGTCTCACCATCAAGGCCGATAGCGCTGCGATCGAGTTGAGCGACAGCGACGTCAACGCCTATTACGACGAGCACGCTGGCGAGTTCATGAGCCCTGAGCAGGTCGTGCTGGAGTACGTCGAGCTGCACAAGGACAGCTTCTTCGATCAGGTCGAAGTCAGCGATGAAGATCTGCAGCCGCTGTACGAGAGCGAGATCGCCAACCTGGCTGAGCAGCGTCAGGCTGCGCACATACTTATCGAGGGCGATGACCAGGCTGCGCGTACCAAGATCGAAGAGATCAAGGCGCGTGTGGATGCTGGCGAAGATTTCGCTGCCCTGGCCAAGGAGTTCTCGCAGGACCCAGGTTCGGCTGCCGATGGCGGTGATCTGGGTTACGCTGGCCCTGGCGTTTACGATCCGGCCTTCGAGGAGGCGCTCTATGCGCTGCAGCAGGGCCAGGTTTCCGACCCCGTGCAGAGCGAGTTCGGCTGGCACCTGATCAAGCTGCTGGGTGTTCAGGCTCCAGAAGTGCCAAGCTTCGACAGTCTGAAGGACAAGCTGGCGCGTGACTTCAAAGCGCAACAGGTCGAGCAGCGCTTCGTCGAGGCGACCAAGCAGCTGGAAGACGCCGCGTTCGAAGCATCGGATCTGGCTCAGCCTGCCCAGGAGCTGGGTCTTGAGGTCAAAACCAGCGAAGCCTTCGGTCGTGAGGGTGGTGCAACTGGCATCACTGCCAACCGCCAGGTGCTGCAGGCTGCATTCAGTCCTGAAGTTCTGGAAGATGGCACCAACAGCTCGACCATCGAGCTGGACCCGAGCACCGTGGTCGTCGTGCGCGTCAAGGAACACAAAAAGCCCGAGCAGTTGCCCCTGGAGCAGGTTGCTGAAAGCATTCGTGCCCATCTGCAGCAGGAGCGTGCCAGTGCCGCGGCCAAGGCCGAAGGTGAGAAGCAACTGGCTGCTGCCCAGGCCGGTGAGCAGTCTGCTGCTGATTGGCAGGTTCAGGAGGCGGCCACTCGTAGCCAGGACGGCATCGAGCCCAAAGTGCTGCAGGCGCTGTTCCGTATGCCCAAGCCAGCGAAGGCGAGCGAGCCCACCTTCGCCGGCGTGACGCTGAACAATGGCGATTACGTCGTGCTGCGCCTCGATGGTGTGAATGTGCCGGAAGAAGCGCTGGCTGACGAAGAGCTCGCCATGTACCGCAACTTCCTGGCGTCGCGTGCCGGCCAGCAGGACTTCGCCGCGCTGCGCAAGCAGCTGGAAGCCAAGGCTGATATCGAGCGTTTCTGATCGCTGTCCGTCACGAGAAAGCCCCGCCAAGTGCGGGGCTTTGTTGTTTCTGGGTTACAACAACCATTCGATGGGCAGCCACGAGAGCAGATGAATGCCCAGGCGTTTGAGCAGGCCTGTACCGGGCTCGCTATCGAATCGCCGTTGCTCGCCATCCACGCGCTGCAGCCAGTAGATTCGGTCGTGTTCGTCCAGTCGCAGCTCGTAGGCATTGGCCGGGATATCGCTTTCGAATGCCTGGCCGATGGCTGCCGCCAGTTTCGGGCTTTCGATAAGAAAACCCATTTCCGTATTGAGGCTGGCAGAGCGTGGATCGAAGTTGAATGAGCCGATGAACACTCGCTGGCCATCGAGGGCGAAGGTCTTGGCGTGCAGGCTCGAGCCGGAGCTGCCGAATGGGCCGGCTTTCTCCCGGAGGCCTTCGTCGTCCGCACCCAGACGCATTTCATAGAGTTTGACGCCGCCTTCGAGCAGGGCACGCCGGCGCTTGGCGTAGCCGGCGTGTACTGGCGTCACGTCCGTTGCCTCCAACGCATTGGTCAGGATGCGCACTTCAACACCGCGTTGTACCAGGCCGGTAAAGATATCGACGCCGGTTTGCGTGGGGGCGAAGTAGGGCGATACAAGGTCGACGCGTGCCTGTGGAATATCGAGCATTTCGCCCAGGTGGCTGATCAGCAGCTCGCCGTCACTGGCATTGCCAAGACCCTTGGCGGGATCATCGCTGACCAGTGTGGTCTCGCTCCATTCAAAGCCAAGCTTCTTGTCCAGCAGGCGCTGAATGAACTCGCTTTCCTGCAGGGTCTTTACGTAACCGCTGGCTGCAGGCGAGCTGGAAAGGTCTGCCGCGATATCGTGCAGGGGTTGTGGAGCGCTCCGGCTGCGAGGCACGATCAGCTCCAGTGGGTAGCTGGAGTCGCTGGCCCAGTAGCGGTCGAAGTCGGCGGAGGTATCGGCCACGACCGGGCCGATTGCCAGTACATCGAGGTCGGCGAAGAGCACCCCCTCACTGGCGTCGAAGTATTCGTCGCCGATATTGCGTCCACCGATGATGGTGGCCTGGTTGTCCACGGTGAAGGACTTGTTGTGCATGCGCCGGTTGGCGCGTGGAAAGTGGGTCAGATAACCCAGCGCCTTGGCCTGGCGCAGGGAGAAGGGATTGAACAGGCGCACTTCGATGTTGGGGTGGCGATCGAGCGTGCTCAGGGTCTGATCGAGGTCGGCGATGCCATTGTCGTCCAGCAGCAGGCGAACGCGAACGCCTCGTTCGGCGGCTCTGAGCAGCGCATCGAGTAGCAGGGTGCCGGTAATGTCGTTGCGCCAGATGTAGTACTGAACATCTAGACTGCGCTCGGCCGCTTCGACCAGGAGCATGCGCGCGGCAAAGGCATCGCGGGCAGCCGCCAGCGTAAGAATGCCGGACAGGCCGGGGTGGGCGTCGCGTTCGCTGCCCAGTGCTTGCCCCAGCGTGGTATTGGCCGTTTCGGCCTGGGTGAAGGCCTGGCTCTCGGTACGGCCATCCAGCGGTGGCAAGGCGCAGCCGACCACAAGGCTGCATAGTACGCAGATCAGGCAGGCACGCCATTTGTCTGTCGGGATCATTGACCCATCTCGGTTCCAGGCTTCCAGCTAGGACAACGCCAAGGTTGAAGCGTGCCGAGTAGCGATGGCGTTTCGGTTCGGGTAGCTGAATGCTGACAAAAGCCAGAAACGACAACGCCGCACTTGCTGAGCAATATGCGGCGTTGTGGGTTCAGGCACGGCTGGGCCGTGCATGAGGTACGGCAGAGCCGGGCATCGCTCTACGATGTCCGGCGACCTTCTCAGTCTTCCATGGCGCCCATGGCGGTGGTGTTGAAGCCGCCGTCGACGTACATGATCTCGCCGCTGATGCCCGAGGCCAGGTCGGAGCAGAGGAAGGCGCCGGCATTGCCGACTTCCTCGATGGTGACGTTACGGCGCAGCGGGGTCTGCTTCTCGTTGGCGGCCAGCATCTTGCGGAAGCTGGCGATGCCGCTGGCAGCCAGGGTGCGGATCGGGCCGGCAGAGATGGCATTGACGCGAGTGCCTTCCGGGCCGAGGCTGCCGGCCAGGTAGCGTACGCCGGCTTCCAGGCTGGCCTTGGCCATGCCCATGACGTTGTAGTTGGGCATGGTGCGCTCGGCGCCCAGGTAGGAGAGGGTGAGCAGGCTGCCGCTGCGGCCTTTCATCATCTCGCGACCGGCCTTGGCCAGGGCGACGAAGCTGTAGGCGCTGATGTCGTGGGCGATCTTGAAGCCTTCACGGGTGGTGACGTCGGTGAAGTCGCCATTGAGCTGGTCGCCCGGAGCGAAGCCGACCGAGTGGACGATGCAGTCCAGGCCATCCCACTTCTTGCTCAGTGCTTCGAACACCGCGGCGATTTCCTCGTCGCTGGCCACATCGCAAGGGAAGCACAGGTCGGCGCTGGAGCCCCAGCCGGCAGCGAAGTCTTCCACACGGCCCTTGAGCTTCTCGTTCTGGTAGGTGAAGGCCAGCTCGGCACCTTCGCGGTGCATGGCGGCGGCGATACCCGAGGCGATGGACAGTTTGCTGGCAACGCCAACGATGAGTACGCGCTTACCGGTTAGAAAACCCATTGTGCTATTCCTCTTCCTGTTTCAAGGATCAGTGAGCCGTTGCCGGGGCCAGAAAAGCGGCTTCCAGCAACTGCTGCGTATAAGGGTGTTGCGGTGCACTGAAGATCGACTCGGCAGACCCCTGTTCGACCACCTGGCCCTGCTTGACCACCATCAACTGGTGGCTCAGCGCTCTGACTACCGCCAGGTCATGGCTGATAAACAGATAGGTCAGGTTGTACTTGGCCTGCAAGCCGCGCAACAACTCCACCACCTGACGCTGCACCGTACGGTCGAGCGCCGAAGTGGGCTCGTCCAGCAGGATCAGCGCCGGTTTCAACACCAGTGCCCGGGCAATGGCAATCCGCTGCCGTTGCCCGCCAGAAAACTCGTGGGGGTAGCGATGCCGCGTCTGCGGGTCCAGCCCTACCTCCAAAAGCGCGTCGATGATGGCTTGTTCCTGCTCCGCCTCGTTGCCCATGCCGTGAATGCGCAGACCTTCACCGACGATCTGGCTCACCGACATGCGTGGGCTCAGGCTCCCAAAGGGGTCCTGAAACACCACCTGCATCTGCCGCCGCAGCGGACGTACTTCCTGCTGGCTGAGGCCCTGCAACTGCTGGCCCTGAAAGCGAATATCACCGCGACTGGCGAGCAGCCGCAGAATGGCCATGCCCAGTGTGGACTTGCCGGAACCACTTTCGCCGACGATGCCCAGGGTCTGGCCCTGGGGCAGGCTGAAGTTGATGCCGTCCACCGCTTTGACATGATCCACCGTCCGGCGCAGCAGGCCCTTTTTGATCGGGAACCACACGCGCAGGTCGTCCACTTCCAGCAACGGCTGGCCCGCAGGATTGGCCGCAGGGTCGCCGCTGGGCTCGGCGCCGAGCAGTTCCTGGGTATAGGGATGCTGCGGAGCCTGGAACAATTCTTCACACGACGCCTGTTCGACGATGCGACCGCGCTGCATGACACATACGCGGTGGGCAATTCTGCGAACCAAGTTGAGGTCGTGGCTGATCAGCAGCAGCGACATGCCCAGGCGTGCCTGCAGATCCTTGAGCAATTCGAGGATTTTCAGCTGTACGGTGACGTCCAGAGCGGTGGTCGGCTCGTCGGCGATCAGCAGCTGTGGTTCATTGGCCAGAGCCATGGCGATCATCACACGCTGCCGTTGGCCGCCGGAGAGTTCGTGCGGATAGGCCTTGAGGCGTTTCTTCGGTTCGGGAATACCGACCAGCTCCAGCAGCTCGAGGGTGCGCGCGCTGGCGGCCTTGCCGCGCAGGCCCTTGTGCAGAGCGAGCACTTCGTTGATCTGCTTCTCGATGCAATGCAACGGGTTGAGCGAGGTCATGGGCTCCTGGAAAACCATGGCGATGCGGTTGCCGCGAATGCCGCGCAGGCGGCCTTCGCTGAGCTTGAGCAGGTCTTCGCCGGCGTACTCGATGCTGCCGTGCGGGTGGCGCGCGAGCGGGTAGGGCAACAGGCGCAGGATCGAGTGCGCCGTGACCGACTTGCCCGAGCCGCTCTCGCCAACCAGGGCCAGGGTTTCGCCCTTGCGGATGTCGAAGCTGACGCCTTCGACCACGCGCTGGCATTGCTCGCCCATGACGAACTCGACGGCCAGGTCGCGTACTTGCAACAGGGTTTCGTTCTGGCTCATGTCATTTCCTCGGGTCGAAGGCATCGCGGGCGGCTTCGCCGATGAATACCAGCAGGCTCAGCATGATCGCCAATACGGCGAAGGCGCTGATGCCAAGCCAGGGCGCCTGCAGGTTGCTCTTGCCCTGGGCCACCAGTTCACCGAGCGAGGGGGCACCAGGCGGCAGGCCGAAGCCGAGGAAGTCCAGGGCGGTCAGGGTGCCGATGGCGCCGGTGAGGATGAAGGGCATGAAGGTCATGGTCGAAACCATGGCGTTGGGCAGAATATGGCGGAACATGATGGCGCCGTTCTCCATGCCCAGCGCCCGTGCCGCACGCACGTATTCCAGGTTACGCCCGCGCAGAAATTCGGCGCGCACCACGTCGACCAGGCTCATCCAGGAGAACAGCAGCATGATGCCCAGCAACCACCAGAAGTTCGGCTGCACGAAGCTGGCGAGGATGATCAGCAGGTAGAGCACCGGCAGGCCCGACCAGATTTCCAGGAAGCGCTGGCCAAGCAGGTCGACCCAGCCGCCGTAGAAGCCCTGCAATGCGCCGGCGATCACGCCGATCACCGAGCTGGCCAGGGTCAGGATCAGGGCGAACAGCACCGAGATGCGAAAGCCGTAGATCACCCGTGCCAGCACGTCACGGCCCTGATCGTCGGTGCCCAGCCAGTTCTGCGCCGAGGGCGGTGCGGGAGCTGGTACTTCCAGGTCGTAGTTGATGCTCGAATAGCTGAACGGGATCGGCGGCCAGATCATCTTGCCGTCCTTTTCCGCGATCAGGTCCTGAATGTAGGGGCTCTTGTAGTTGGCCTGCAGCGGGAATTCGCCGCCGAACACGGTTTCCGGGTAGCGCTTGAGCACCGGGAAATACCACTCGCCGTCATACCGTACGGCCAATGGCTTGTCGTTGGCGATCAGCTCGGCGCCCAGGCTCAGGCCAAACAGGATGAGAAACAGCCACAGCGACCACCAGCCGCGCTTGTGCGCCTTGAAACGGTCGAAGCGGCGTCGATTGAGAGGGGAGAGTTTCATGCTCAACCCTCCCGGCTTTCGAAGTCGATGCGCGGATCGACCAGGGTGTAGGTGATGTCACCGATCAATTTCACGATCAGCCCCAGCAAGGTGAAGATGAACAGGGTGCCGAACACCACCGGATAGTCGCGGTTGATCGCCGCTTCGAAGCTCATCAGGCCGAGACCGTCGAGCGAGAAGATCACCTCGATCAGCAGGGAGCCGGTGAAGAAGATGCCGATGAAGGCGGCGGGGAAACCGGCGATGATCAGCAGCATGGCGTTACGGAATACATGGCCGTAGAGCACGCGATGGTTTGTCAGGCCCTTGGCGCGGGCGGTCACCACGTACTGTTTGTTGATCTCGTCGAGAAAACTGTTCTTGGTCAGCAGGGTCAGGGTGGCGAAGTTACCGATGACCAGGGCGGTAACCGGCAGCACCAGGTGCCAGAGGTAGTCGAGAATCTTGCCGCCGAGGCTGAGCTGCTCGAAGTTGTTCGAGGTCAGCCCGCGTAGCGGGAACCAGTCCCAGTAGCTGCCACCGGCGAACAGCACGATCAGCAGGATGGCGAAGAGGAAGGCCGGGATGGCGTAGCCGACGATGATCGCCGAACTGGTCCAGACGTCGAAGGCGCTGCCGTGGCGGGTGGCCTTGGCGATCCCCAGCGGTATGGACACCAGATACATGATCAAAGTGCTCCATAGACCGAGCGAGATCGACACCGGCATCTTCTCGATGATCAGGTCGATGACCTGGGCATCGCGAAAGAAGCTGGAGCCGAAATCCAGCTGAGCGTAGTTCTTGAGCATGATCCAGAAACGCTCGGGCGCCGACTTGTCGAAGCCGTACATCTTCTCGATCTCGGCGATCAGTTGTGGGTCGAGGCCCTGGGCGCCGCGATAGTTGGAGCCGGCCACCGACACTTCGGCGCCGCCGCCACCGATGCGCCCTGTGGCGCCGCCGGCAGCCGCATCGAAACCCTCCAGCTTGGCGATCATCTGCTCGACCGGGCCGCCGGGCGCGGCCTGGATGATGATGAAGTTGATGACCAGAATGCCGAACAGGGTCGGGATGATCAGCAGCAGGCGGCGAAAGATATAGGCCAGCATGTTATTGCTTCGCCTCTTCGGTCGCTTGTTCTGCGGCTTGCTGCTGAGCGTCGCTCGGCTGCTCCAGGCCTGGGCGCACCCACCAGGTGTGCAGGCCGATATCGTAGAGTGGCGTCACCTTCGGGTGCTCAAAACGGTTCCAGTAGGCGACACGCCAGGTCTTGATGTGCCAGTTGGGGATCACGTAATAGCCCCACAGCAGCACGCGATCGAGGGCGCGGGTATGGGCGATCAGGTTCTGCCGCGAGTCAGCGTTGATCAGACCTTCGACGATCTGGTCGATGGACGGGTCCTTGAGCCCGATGAAATTGCGGCTACCAGGATTGTCGGCGCTGGAGGAGTGCCAGTATTCGCGTTGCTCGTTGCCCGGCGAGTTGGACTGGCCGAAGCCGCTGACGATCATGTCGAAGTCACGCGAGCGCAGGCGGTTGATGTACTGCGAAACGTCGACGCGGCGAATCACCAGATCCATGCCAAGGTCGGCCAGATTGCGCTTGAATGGCAGCAGCACGCGTTCGAACTCGGTTTGTGCGAGAAGGAACTCGAAGCTGACCGGCTGACCATTGGCATCGAGCATGCGATCACCTTCGATACGCCAGCCGGCCTGTTGCAGCAGCTGGTAGGCGCGGCGCTGTTGCTCGCGAATGATGCCGCTGCCATCGGTGACCGGTACGCGGAACTCTTCGCTGAATACCTCGGCTGGAATCTTGCCGCGCAGCGGCTCGAGAATCGCCAGTTCGTCTTCACCGGGCAGCCCCTGCGAGCCCAGTTCGGAATTGTCGAAATAGCTGCGGGTGCGGGAATAGGCGCCGTTGAACAGGCGTTTGTTGGCCCATTCGAAGTCGTACAGCAGGCCCAGCGCCTCACGTACGCGGCGATCCTGGAACTGCGGACGGCGGGTGTTGAATATGAAACCCTGCATGCCGGTGGGGTTGCGGTTCTGGATTTCTTCCTTGATCAGCTGGCCGTTGGCAACCGCCGGGGTGTTGTAGGCCGTGGCCCAGTTCTTCGCGCTGGTTTCCAGCCAGTAGTCGAACTGGCCGGCCTTGAGCGCCTCCAGGGCCACGGTGTTGTCGCGGTAATAGTCGATCTGGATGCTGTCGAAGTTGTAGAAGCCGCGGCTCACGGGCAGATCCTTGGCCCACCAGTCGTCGACACGCTCGTAGCGGATGCTGCGGCCGGCCTGGACGCGGCCGACCTTGTACGGGCCGCTGCCCAGCGGTACCTCGAGATTGCTCTTGGCGAAGTCGCGCTCGGCCCACCAGTGCTTGGGCAGCACCGGCAACTGGCCGACGATCAGCGGCAGCTCGCGGTTGCCGGCGTGCTTGAACACGAAGCGCACGCTGTGCGGCGATTCCACTTCAACCTGCTCGACATCGGCGTAGTAGCCGCGGTACATCGGCGCGCCTTTTTCCATCAGCGTATCGAAGGTGAACTTGACGTCTTCGGCGGTGATCGGCGTGCCGTCGTGAAAGCGCGCTTCCTTGCGCAGTAGAAAACGCACCCAGGCGTTGTCAGGTGCCTTCTCGATCTTTTCTGCCACCAGGCCATAGGCGGTGAAGGGTTCGTCCATGCTTTGCACGGCAAGGGTGTCGTAGATCAGGTTGATCTCGTCGGCGGCCACGCCTTTGCTGATGAAGGGGTTGAGGCTGTCGAAGCCGCCGAAACCCGCTTCGCGAAAGGTGCCGCCCTTGGGCGCGTCGGGATTGGTGTATTCGAAGTGCGTGAAGTTGGCGGGGTATTTGGGCGGCTCGTCGTAGAGGGTGACGGCGTGTTTGGGGGCGGCGAAGGCAAGGCCGGCCAGGCCGAGCAGAATGAGGCTGCTACCGTGAAGCAGGAAACTGCGCAGCGGGTGGGTCATCGAGCGTTCTCCGTGGGCTTCAGCCACCAGGTGCGCAGGCCCAGCGTGTAGGGCGGCGTGGTGACGAAGGCGAACCGATTGCGGTACGCCAGGCGGTGATAATTGATGTACCAATTGGGAATGCTGTAGTGCTGCCAAAGCAGGACTCGGTCCAGGGCCCGCGTGGCGGCTACCTGTTCGTCTCGAGTCTGCGCCGAAAGCAGCTTGTCGATCATCTCGTCGACCACCGGATCGTTGACGCCTGCATAGTTCTTGCCGCCCTTGATGTTCACCTGGCTGGAATGGAAGTACAGCGATTGCTCCAGCCCCGGGCTGAGGGTTTGCGGCAGGGTCAGCAGGATCATGTCGTAGTCGAACTGGTCAAGGCGTTGCTTGTACTGGGCGCGATCGACAGTGCGCAGGTTGGCGCGTATGCCGATACTGGCGAGGTTGGCAGTATAGGGCTGGAGAATGCGTTCGAGGCTGGGGTTGACCAGCATGATCTCGAACTCGAGGCGTTGACCGCGAGCGTTACGCAGCTCCTGGCCGGAGGGTTTCCAGCCGGCATCGGCCAATAGACCGAGGGCGCGGCGCAAGGTTTCCCGGGGGATGCCGCGGCCGTCGGTTACCGGTTGTGTCGGTGGCTCGGTGAGCAGGCGTGCAGGTAGCTTGTCGCGATGCGGCGAGAGCAACAGCCACTCCGCGCCTTCGGGCTTGCCAGTGGCCGAGAATTCGCTGTTGGGGTAGTAGCTGGCGGCGCGCACGTAGGCGTTGTTGAACAGCGTGCGATTGGTCCACTCGAAATCGAACATCAGCCCCAGCGCCTCGCGCACTCTGCGGTCGCTGAACAGATCACGGCGCGTGTTCATGAACAGCGCCTGGGTCTGGGTCGGAATCTGGTGCGGTATCTCGGCGCGAATCACGTCGCCGCGGGTCACGGCTGGAAAGCGATAGCCGTTGCTCCAGTTCTTTGCCTGGTTCTCTATATAGAAGTCGAATTCGCCGGCCTTGAAGGCTTCGAAGGCGACATGGTTGTCGCGGTAGAACTCCACCTCGACGCGGTCGAAGTTGTATTTGCCGCGATTGACCGGCAGATCCTTGCCCCACCAGTCCTTCACCCGCTCGAACACCAGGCGCCGGCCAGGTACCACCTGGACGATACGGTAGGGACCGCTGCCCAGCGGCGCCTCGAAGGTGGTGCTCTTGAAGTCGCGATCTTTCCAGTAGTGCTGCGGCAGGACCGGCAGTTCACCCAGGCGCAGGATCAACAGCGGGTTGCCGGCGCGCTTGAAGACGAAACGGATGCGGTGGCGGCCGAGAATATCGACGCGTTTCACTTCCTGCAGATTGGTGCGGTACTGCGGGTGGCCGTCATTGCGCAGCAGGCGATAGGAGAAGGCCACGTCATAGGCCGTGATCGGCTTGCCATCGTGAAAACGCGCTTCCGGACGCAGGTTGAAGACCACCCAACTGCGGTCCTCGCTGTACTCGACGCTTCTGGCGATCAGGCCGTAGCTGGAGGCAGGCTCATCCCCCGAGGGGTCGTAAGCGCCAGTGCCGACCATCAAGGGCTCGTTCAGCTCATTGGCGCCGTACTGCAGGAAATGCGCGGTCGAGATCGGGCTGCTGCCCTTGAACGTGTAGGGGTTGAGCGTATCGAAAGTACCGGACGCCATGATGCGCAACGTGCCGCCTTTGGGCGCATCGGGGTTGACCCAGTCAAAATGACTGAAGCTGGCAGGATACTTGAGTGTCCCGAACTGGGCGTAGCCGTGGCTCTCGCTGATAGTCGCAGAGGCGGGAAAGCTCAAGGCCAGGCTGAGGAACAGCAGTAGGAGGGGACGCATCGGGCGTGAGATCCGATCCATGGCGGCGTTTGGGCTTCTGGGTCGGTACAGTAACAGCTTGTATGGACAGGAAAAAGAGTGCAACGGTGGGCGCTCGCCTGCGACGCTATGGCATACACTTCAGGGACACACCTTGAGGGTACGAATTTGTCGGAACGAAGCCATGGTTTGCAGTCATGGATCGATCGCCTGAACCAAGCCGAACTGCCCGCGCTGGCTGCCGTCGTGCAGGACCTGCAACGCCTTGCACAGCAGGATTCTGCTTCGGTGCAGCAGTTGGCCGATGTGTTGCTGCGTGATGCGGCGCTGACCAGCAAGGTGCTGCGAGTCGGCAACAGCGTCTACTACAACCCGTCCCAGGAAGCCATCAAGACCATCTCGCGAGCCATTGTCCTGATCGGCTTCGACAATGTGCGCCTGATCAGCCTTTCTGTGAGCCTGATCGACGGGCTGCTTACCCGTGCGCCGCGAGAGCAGTTGCAGACATTGCTCGCGCGTTCTTTCCATGCCGCGGTGCAGGCGCGCAACCTGGCTGGCTATGTCATTTCCGGGCACAGCGAAGAAGTGTTCATCGCTGCGCTGCTCCATCATCTGGGTGAGCTGGCGTTCTGGGGCTGCGGTGGGGCGCAGGCTGACGAACTGGCCGATGCCCTTGAACACCCCGGTGTCGATGTCGATGAGGCAGTGCGTGAGGTGCTCGGTGCCAGCTTTCGTCAACTTACCCAGGCGTTGCTGAAAAGCTGGAACCTGGGTGAAACAGCCATCCTCGCCCAGGCGGGCGCCAGCCAGCATGATCCGGCCGCCTACGCCGTACAGTTGGGCGTGCGCATCAGCGAGGCGGCGCTGGATGGCTGGGATTGCGCAGAAATGGAGGGCGTGCTGGGCAAGGTGGCGGCGTTTATCGACCTGACTCCGGAGGAAACCCTGCAGCAGGTGCTGGCCAGTGCGGATGAGGCGGTCAAGGTTGCCTCGACCTTCGGTGCCAGCAAGTTGTGCCGGCTGATTCCCAATACCGATCCCGAGCAGATTCGCCAGCAGCAGGAGGAGCGTCGTGCGCGCTTGCTGCAGCCGGATCTGTTGGTGATGCAGCAGGCATTGCAGGATCTCGGCCTGATGGTCAATGCCAGGGCCGATGTCGGGCTGGTGCTCGACACCTTGCTCAAAGGCCTGCATCGGGGCGCTGGCCTGGAGCGGGTGATGCTCACGGTGCTGGCCGATGGGCAAAGCCGCTTCCGCGCCAAACGGGTTATCGGTGAAAAGTCTCAGCAATGGCTGGAGGACTTCGTGCTGCCAGCCGAGCAGGTGGAGCAGCCGCATATCTTCAGTTATGCGCTGCGCCATCGCGAGGCGATCTGGATGGGCGTGCCCGCCAGCTACAACCTGGCTGAGCTGGTGACCCAGCCGATTCGGCGCAGTCTTGGCGCTGGCATGTTCTTTATCGCGCCGATCATCGCGGGTACGCGGGAAATTGGCGTGCTATATGCCGACAGCAGGCTGTCCGGGCGGGCGCTGCGACATGAGCAGTTCGTGGCGTTTCAGCGTTTCACGCAACTGGCGGGGCGTTGCCTGGAGGCGATCAGCAAGCGCTGATCACGGCAGATAGAGGGTCAGCATTTCCCCTGGTTGCAGCTTGCTGCTGCGTGGATTCCAGGCCTGCAGGCGCTTGAGGTCTATCTTGAAGCGCTTGGCGATCACATACAGCGAGTCGCCATGCTTTACGCGGTAGTAGGTGGCCTTGTCTCGTGAGGTGGCGGTGCTGCGAGTGGTGCTGGCGACGCGTGCGCCGCTGTCGGCGGCTGCCAGTGTGAGCACCTGGCCGACTTTCAATGCATTGCCCTGCAGCTTGTTCCAGCGCTTCAGGTCGTGCACCGCGACCTGGTTGGCGCGAGCGATCTGCCACAGGTTGTCGCCGTTCTTCACCTGATGGGTCCGCGTGCTCGCGCTCTGCGCGACGCTGCGCTGCTGATATAGCGGTTCGCTCGGTTGAGCACCAGGCTTGGCGGGAATAGTCAGCACCTGGCCGAGGCTCAGGTTGTTGCTGCTCAGGCGGTTGACGTCCTTGAGCATGTTGACTGACAGGTGATGACGGTTGGCGATGGCGTGCAGACTATCGCCGGAGCGCACGGTGTAGCTCTGCCAGTCGACCATTTCCTGCGGTTTCATCAGGGCCAGGTTGGCGCTGAGCATTTCTGCCTTATCGGTCGGCACCAGCAGATGTTGCGGGCCGTCGAGGGTAATACCGCGCTTGTAGGCGGGGTTGAGCTGCAGCAGCTCCTGTTCATCCAGGTCGGCCAGTTTGGCGACGCGCGACAGATCCATGTGCTGCTTGATTGCGATCTGTTCGAAGTAGGGTTCGTTGGCGATTGGCGAAAGGCTCACGCTGTAGGCTTCGGGCGTCAGGATCACCTGTGACAGCGCCAGTAGCCTGGGCACGTAGTCCTCGGTTTCCTTGGGCAGCGACAGGTTCCAGTAGTCGCTGGGCAGGCCGAGCTTCTCGTTGCGCTCGATGGCGCGACTGATGCGGCCTTCGCCAGCATTGTAGGCGGCCAGGGCGAGCAGCCAGTCGCCGTTGAACATTTCATGCAGGCGGCTGAGATAGTTGAGCGCTGCCTCGGTCGATGCAGTGACGTCGCGGCGGCCGTCGTACCAGTTGGTCTGGCGCAGGTTGTAATGGCGGCCGGTCGAGGG
>Ga0209070_100426_pt1 | contig 27126 bp, 22 predicted proteins | sample SynthPrep_5_END__FD_187205 | JGI IMG/M metagenome (GOLD analysis project Ga0209070, IMG submission 187205) | Synthetic microbial communities from Ohio, USA - SynthPrep_5_END_DS10_MetaG (SPAdes) (version 2) | ecosystem: Engineered > Bioreactor > Aerobic > Activated sludge | place: USA: Ohio... | reverse complement strand
ATGTGCTTGCCGATGATTGCGACGAGCGCCTGACGAAAGAACATACCCCGGTGGCTTTGCACGCCTGTGGCGACCTGCACGTCCGCCTGCTGCAACTGGCCAGCCGCAACGGATGCCCACAACTGGCGGTGGCGCCCTGCTGCTACAACCGCATCGCCGGCCTGCAGTACCAAGCGCTCTCGACTGCCGCACAAGCGTCCGTATTGCGGCTCTCACGCGACGATCTCGGCCTGCCATTGAGCGAGACCGTCACGGCAGGTGCCCGTGTACGCCGACAGCGCAATCAGTCGATGGCTTGGCGCCTGGCTTTCGATCTGCTGCAACGCCAGCTACGTGGCATCGATGAATACCTGCCAACGCCATCGCTGCCCAGCGACTGGTTGAGCAAATCTTTCGCCCGCTTCTGCCATGACCTCGCCGCACTGCGTGAAGTGCCAGCGCCTGGTGAGCAGGACTGGCCGGCATTGGAAGCTCGCGGCTGGCAACGCCTGGCCGAAGTGCGCAATCTGGAGTTGCTGCGCAACCTGTTCCGCCGGCCACTGGAACTCTGGCTGCTGCTCGACCGCGCCCTGTATCTGCAGGAGCAGGGCTACCACGTGAAGCTAGGCACCTTCTGCGATTACCAACTGAGCCCGCGCAACCTGCTGCTACTGGCCGAGCGCGACTGAGTTGCACACAGAAGCTGTGGATAACTCTGTTGATCCTTTCTGGGCAAATGCTGCAAAGCCACTTGGTAATTGCCTCGTAGACATCTGATCATTTTTCGAACAGCCTTCGAAGCCCTAACAAAAACAATAACTTGCGAAAAATCGTGATCGAATGCACAGAGCCGGTGCGCCACCGTCGCACGCGCCTTCTCTTTGTGCATAAGCAAAAAGCTGCTGATCGCCGAGCCCGGAAAAACCTGGCTCGAAGGTGGCTTTACTCAGGCCGATGAATGGATATAATAGCGGCCCTTCAGTGCCGGTATAGCTCAGCTGGTAGAGCAACTGACTTGTAATCAGTAGGTCCCGGGTTCGACTCCTGGTGCCGGCACCATATTTAAAAGCCCCGCATTGCGGGGCTTTGTCGTTTCTAGGCGCCATCCCTGCGCGTTATCACAGGAAGGATAAAGACCACGGATTGTCCACGCCGCCAGAATTGCCACCATCACGCGACCGCAACGAACTGACTTCCCAGCGCCATCGCCACTTCCAGAATACCGCGGCTCCCTTGAAATCCTCGGATTCCAACGATCCCTCGAACGGCACGCCGCCTTCTGTGATATCGGTTTTGACGTTGCCGGGAAGTTGATAGAAGCGGACAGCTGTGGCAACACAGCGAGGCCTGCCAGCGGTACGCGGGGCCCTGGACAACACCGAGCCCTACCAGAGCACCACAGCGGTGGTCGACGACCACGGCACCGCAACTGGCGGGCAACCTAAAGCCCATCATCGCGTAACGACAAGGGCGCCAGAAAACGTAGCGGGAGAAGCTCAGGCAAGGCCGATGGCGGCCCCGCAGAAACAGGCGAAGAGCGCAGTTTACGAGTTGTAAATGAGCATTTTGACTGGGCTCGCGCCCGAGCCTGTTTTTAACGCTGCATGACCAGGCGCAGTAGTTTTCACACAGCCTGAGTCGGCGCCCTTGTCGTCTCTGCCGCCGGCTTATGCCACCGACAGTTCCCGCAGTGCCGCAGCGGCCAAAAAGCCAGAGCGGGAAGCATAGCGGTGGTCTTTCTTCACCACGTCATCAATCCGTTGCAGCAGATTTTCCGGCAGGGTGGCATTGAAGCGAACAGCTTTCCCCAGATACGGGGTCACATCGAAATCGACTACAGCCCACACACCGCCGGCATAGTCGGGATTCCCCATATGCGCGTCTACTTCCTGCGCACGCGGGAGCGGATCACCATCAGCCACCAATCCTTCAAAGTGAAGGGCCAGGGCTTCCTGTGCGTTGTCCAGAGCCTCCGAGACAGTGGCGCCTGCCGAGAAACAGCCCGGTACATCGGGCACAGTCACCCCATAGTCCGAATCAGCGTCCTTGTGCAGCACGACTGGAAATTTCATTGCTTCTGCCTCTAACGATTCATCAAACGGGCTGCTTATGCAGCCCTGGTCACACAACGGGTCGTCACTTGAGAGGTGTTGCCGGCCTCACCTGAGGCCAGCTTGTTTCAGTATGTTGTGCAGCGTTCCGACCGCTATCTCTGACTTGGGGTGTGGAACAGTCACCCGGCCTGGCTTGGTTGGATGCTTGAACTGATGATGACTGCCTTTCACCGCCACCTCGTACCACCCATCCGCCTCAATTAGCTCGATCACCTCCCTACTTCGCATCCGACCTCCTTATCGCCTGCCGATGGCGTGTATCGCACACACCTATCATGCCCGATCAAGCACTTCATACACATTATACACACCAAACCCGAAAACCGCCCAAAACACAGACGCTGAGAAAAGAGCCCCAGAAACGGACTTTCCCCCTTCCATCGGCGCGGCCTGTGCAAAAAAATTGTGCACATCGTGGGGATAGTGAAACAGGGGCGCCAGGCCAGCAGTGGCGCGGGGCCTGCCGATCTGGTGAGGTTTTCACGCGGTGAAAGGATTTGCAGATGCCTACATGCCGGCAGCATGCGTGACTTTGAAAATAGAGCGGCCTGGCCTGTATCGAATGGCCGGCATGGACCAAGTAGCAGGCAGCCCAGAAAGTCCCCCGAGAACAGAAAACACCGCCACAGGCTGAGCCAACTTATACCGAGACACGTACCAGCAGATACGCGCCAGCGAACATCATGCGAGCACCTTTATGCCTGCCACCATCAGGACCAGCGCTAACCCAATCTGAATCCAGCGCCCGGTGATTTTTCCGGCCAGCAAGCTCCCCAGCAGCACCGCCGGGACCGAACCCAGCAACAGGCTGATCAACATCCACCCATCCACCATCCCGGCAAACAGATAACCCAACCCTGCAACGACAGCGAGCGGAATGGCATGCACGATATCGGTGGCCACCAGGCGATGGGGAGTCATGCGCAGAGGGTAGAGAAACAACAGCATCACACTACCCAGCGCGCCAGCGCCAACAGAGGTCAAGGCCACACAGAGCCCCAGCACCGCGCCTGAAACCACGGTCAGGACAGGCTGCACGGCCTTGAAACGCTCTGCCTGGCTGACGCGACGGTTTCGCGCATATGCCATCAGCTTTGGTGCCGCCAACAGTCCTACGGCAGTGATCATAACCACCACACCAATTGCCTTGCTTAGCCATTCCACCTTGGCCACCTGCGCGCCCAGGCTCACCAGCACTACGACGAACAAGGCCAGGGGCAGGCTGCCCAACCACAAGCGTTTGGCTACCTGCCAGTCCACCTGGCCGTTGGCATGATGAATACGCGCGCCCACCAGCTTGGTAATGGCGGCAAACCACAGATCGGTTGCAATTGCGGTGACTGGCGACACCCCAAATACCAGCAGCAGGATTGGCGTCATCAAGGCGCCGCCGCCAACCCCCGTCAATCCGACGACAAAACCGGTCAGCGCACCTGCCAGTGAATATGTCCAATCAATCATGCAGGGATCAGCACGGCGTTGCGCGCAGCCACGAACGAGGGGTTCAGAACATCGGGTTTGCCGTAGCGCAGGGGATTACCCTCCCGATCCAGCACTACGCCCCCTGCGCCTTCAAGCACCGCCTGCGCAGCCGCGGTGTCCCACTCACAGGTAGGTGCCAGACGCGGATAGATATCAGCCACCCCCTCCGCCACTCGGCAAAATTTCAAAGAGCTGCCAGCCTGTATCAGATTGACCGATCCAAGCCGCTCGATGAATGCCTGCGTTTCTTCGTTCAGATGGCTCTTGCTGGCCACAACGCGGCAACCATCATCCGGTTCAGCCGCGCTGACCTTGATCGGCTGCGTACCTGCGGCTGTCTCTCTGAATGCCCCCAGGCCGGCGCCGCCCCAATACATGCAGTCGATAGCAGGTGCATAGACCACACCCAACACACTGCGGCCCTGATCGATGAGAGCGATATTGACCGTGAACTCGCCATTACGTGCAATGAATTCCTTGGTGCCATCAAGTGGATCGATCAACCAGAAGCGCCCCGAGCCATTGCGATGCGCCAGCGAACGCTCATCTTCTTCCGACACCACTGGATAGCCGGGCGACAAAGAACCAAGGGCGTTGGTCAAGACAACGTGAGCGGCCAAATCAGCCTCGGTAACCGGACTGTGATCTGCCTTCTCACGAACACCGCTCTGCCCACTGCCGTAAATCGACATGATGGCATCACCCGCCTGACGAGCGATTGGCAACAAAAGAGCAGCCAAGTCGATCGATACACGCTGTCGCATAATGTAAATCCCTGTGATTTAATTTGATAAGCGAATCTTACCACGCGATTTTTATTGCCCGGAATCAATATGAGCCAAACTACGACAGCCGCTGCAGGTGATTTTGCCGGGCTCGAGGCCGAACAGGTCTGGGATACCCATCTCGCCTACGAACACCTCAAAGCGTGCGGCGAGGCCGATACCAAGCGCACCGCCGAGCGCCGCCTGAACGCTCAGGGTCTGTTGCCTGCTGAATTGGCTGAAAAAGCACTGCAAGACGAGCATGGCCGCGCCCCCAACAGAATCGTACTGGCCTGGGCCATGGAGCAAGCGCGCAAACGCCGCGACAGAGTGCTGTTCGTTCAACTGAGCCCGCTACCCAGCGGAAAGCCCTGTCTGCACGCAAACGATGCCAGGGGCGCGCGCTTCTGGGTGCCATTGGCAAATGTCGCGTGGGAAACAGTCCGCACGGCCTGTGTCGCATTGCAAGAACACATCGGCAAGCCCGTCGCGGTGTTTCCGCATGGCTCGTTGGTAGCCTCGATGCGCAACGCGGACGAGATGCCTGACATCCACTGCTGCGTGCAGGTCTACCAGCCGGTGCTACCGCCTCATCTCAAGCTCCACCGGTTCGATTCAATGCCCGCAGAGGCGGTATCCGAACTATCCCCGCACCTCAAGCGCCTGGAAGCAGAGAGCATTCACATCATCCGTGAGGCGGTAGCCGAGGCGCAGAATCCGGCGATGCTCTATTCCATCGGCAAAGACAGTGGCGTGATGCTCCACCTTGCCCGCAAGGCCTTCTTCCCCTCACCGCCACCCTTTCCGTTACTGCACGTAGACACGCGCTGGAAGTTTCAGGAGATGTATCTGTTCCGTGATTTCATGGCACGTGAGAGCGGCATGGACTTGCTGGTACACACCAACCCGGAAGCCATCGAAAAGAATATCAACCCTTTCGATCATGGCTCTTCGCTGCATACCGACATCACCAAAACCGAAGGGCTCAAGCAGGCGCTGGACAAGCACAAATTTGACCTCGTGTTTGGTGGCGCGCGCCGCGATGAAGAAAAATCCCGCGCCAAGGAGCGCATCTTCTCGTTTCGCAGCGCAACCCAGCGCTGGGATCCGAAAAGCCAGCGCCCGGAACTCTGGAACCTCTACAACACCCGTAAAAGCCAGGATGCCAGCATTCGAGTATTCCCCCTGTCGAACTGGACTGAACTCGATATCTGGCACTACATCTACCTGGAAAACATCCCCATGGTGCCCCTGTACTTTGCCAAGTTGCGGCCTGTGGTCGTGCGCCCCGAGATGATCATGCTGGTCGACGATGAGCGCTGCAAACTCCTGCCCGGCGAAGAAATTCAGATGCGCAAAGTGCGTTTTCGCACACTAGGCTGTTACCCGCTGACAGGCGCCGTGGAGTCAGAAGCGCAGACGCCGGAAGACATCCTGCTGGAAATCATCAACACACGACAATCCGAACGGCAGGGCCGTCGAATCGATACGGATAGCGCAGGCTCCATGGAGAAGAAAAAACAGGAGGGCTACTTCTGATGGCACGCCTCAAAAAAACCAGCTCGCCCGCACAGCCCCCACACAAGACCGCAACACTGAGCGAATGGCTCGAGCAGCAAGCCAATCAGGACCTGTTGCGTTTTATCACCTGCGGTAGCGTCGATGATGGCAAAAGCACGCTTATCGGCCGCTTGCTCTGGGAGGCACAGCAGGTCTTCGACGATCAGTTGAGTACGCTGCAGGCAGACTCCAGGCGCCATGGCACGCAAGGTAACGACATTGACTTTGCCCTGCTCGTAGATGGCCTGGCAGCCGAGCGAGAACAGGGCATCACCATCGATGTGGCCTACCGCTTCTTCTCCACACCGCATCGCAAGTTCATCGTGGCCGACACCCCTGGCCACGAGCAATACACGCGCAACATGATCACAGGAGCCTCCACCGCCGACGTTGCGGTACTGCTGATCGATGCACGCCAAGGCGTGATGACGCAAACCCGCCGGCACGCCTATCTGGCAGCACTGGTGGGCATAAAGCACATCATCCTGGCCATCAACAAGATGGATCTGGTGGCGTATGACCCTCAGGTGTTCGCCGATACCCTGACTGCGTTCAACACTGCGGCCGAGCCATTGGGATTCGACAGCATCACCGCCATCCCATTGTCGGCTCTCAAGGGCGACAACATCACCTCCCGCTCGGCGCATACGCCCTGGTACCAGGGCCCAACCCTCATGGCCTGCCTGGAAACCATCGACCCTCGTCCCCCCAAGGCATTCAAAACGGTCTTTCCCGTTCAATGGGTCAACCGTCCGGATGCCAGCTTCCGAGGCTTCAGCGGCACATTGGCCTCTGGCCAGCTAGCCGTTGGCAACGAAGTGCGCATAACGGCTTCCGGGCAAACGGCCAAGATCGCACGCATCGTCACCGCCAACGGTGATCTCGACTGTGCCAACCCGGGTGACGCAATCACACTGGTATTGGACCGCGAAGTCGACTCCTCGAGAGGCGACATACTGGCTCGCGCCGAGCAACCGCTGGAAATGACCGACCAGTTCGAAGCCACCCTGGTCTGGATGCACGACGAGCCTGGCCTGATAGGCCGCTCCTACGAGATCAAACTGGCGAACCAATGGGCCAGCGCCAGCCTTACCGCACTGAAGCACCGCATAGACGTCAACACCCAAGCTCATGAATCGTGCCGCCAACTGCGGCTTAACGACATCGCAGTGGCCAACCTTGCACTGAGCAAGCCACTGGTTTTCGATACTTACGCTCAATCACATACCCTGGGCGGATTCCTGCTGGTCGACAAATACACCCACAACACCGTCGCCGCCGGCATGATCCGCCACAACCTGCGCCGCGCACAGAACGTACACCGCCAGGCACTCAGCATTACCCGCGAGGACCGCGAGCGCCTCAATGGCCATAAAGGCAAGGTCATCTGGTTCACCGGCCTTTCCGGCTCGGGAAAATCGACCATCGCCAACGCCCTGGAGAAAGAACTCCACGCCCAAGGCAAACGCACCTATATCCTCGATGGCGACAACGTTCGCCAAGGCTTGAACAAGGACCTGGGCTTTACCGATGCCGACCGGGTGGAAAATATCCGCCGCGTAGCCGAGGTGGCCAAACTGATGATGGATGCCGGGCTGATCGTGATGACCGCCTTTATCAGCCCCTTCCGGGCAGAACGCCAGATGGCCCGGGAGCTGATCGGAGAAGATAACTTTATCGAAGTGTTCGTCGACACGCCGCTGGCCGTGTGCGAGCAGCGTGACCCGAAAGGGCTTTACAACAAGGCACGCGCTGGGCAGCTACCAAATATGACAGGTATTAATAGCCCTTATGAGAAGCCATTAAATTCGAACCTTATCATAAATACAGCTATGACGAATGCAGAGCAACATCATGAGCAAATTAGAAAAATCATCGCAGCAATCAACGTATAAAGAAATCAAAAAAACCGACCACAACAAACATGAATAAGAAACCTACCTCCAAATTGCTTCTAACTCATCCACATAAACACTTATAGACTTGGGAGGTAAAATCGCCTCAGACAATCTTTCTAGCAAACCGTCTTGATGCACCAAGCGCGAAAAAATCTCAGCAAGAGCTTCCGAACTGCCAGAATCAAAAAGTAGACCATCAACACCATCACGAACAACCTCGGAAAGACCAGGCAAATTTGAAGCAATTACCGGGCAACCTGAAGAGTTCGCCGAATAAACAACTAGAGGGTTATTTTCATACCAAATAGAGGGCACAACGAGCACGTCAAGGCCTTCGAATACCTCACCGATTTCAGAATTTGGAAAGGTACCACAGAACTGTATTCGACTATCATCTCGCGCCAAAAGCCGTAGCATTTCAAAATAATCTGGAAAATCAAATGGAGATCCGTAGATTTTTAAACTGGCATCAGGTTCAGAGAATTTCAAAAAAGCCTTGACCAAAATATCACAGCCCTTATGTGGCGCCAGCGTACCAATAAATCCTACTCGTAGGGACCGTGTATCCAGCGAACGAGTCCGCCTCAATCCAGATCGAGGGAAATCAATACCGAATGCGCAGACATTAATCAGGTCACTATTGATGCCATACTTAACAAGAGACTGCTTTAGAAATCTATTAGGCACAACAATCCCACTAAGCATGTTCATACGAGAAACAACAGTAGGCAGTCGATTTGATAAAGCCTTAACCTCCGCACGCTTTGGATAACTCGGCAAAAATCCTTTGGCAGTCATCCAAACCAAAGAATCAGCGACAACAACAGGCAGTGACACGCCAATCTTAGATACAACATTACCTTGGGTGCTTTCAGCAAAGTGCTTCAAGCAGTTCCCTGCATTATAACTAGGCCCTGGACATAGTGCATTACTACTCAGCAACATTTGCCCCATCGGGCAAATCGACCAAAAATCAGTAGACGTCATAAAGCAAGGAACGCCGGCCCTAACACTTCTTTCAATTAGCGCTGTGCCGAGACGCTCAAGATGGAAGAAATGAACAATGTCGGGGGAGAATTCTTCCAAAATATGTTCAAAATAGATAGCGCTGAGCTGATTGTTGTAGTTTATCTCGATTAATGAGTTTTGTTCACCCATTGGTTCATATGCATGATTAAATCGGTATACATGCAGCCCATCTTCTAAACAGTACTCATCGAGCCGCTGATGATCAGCCAACCCAGCTAAAGAGGGATAGCCAGTCAAAATTCTGACAGAGTTGCCACGCTTAATAAGCTCTCGTGCAACAGACAGCGTCAAGACTTCCGTGCCGGCTTTGAAATCAGGAAAAAACTGATGCACAGTAAGCAGAATTTTCATTCCAAATACTTATATCAACCCATTAGTAGATTTGGCGAGTTCCAACTTAATCCATTCAGCCGTGCGCGACAGACCGTCCTGAACCGATATGCGCGGAGTCCAATTGAGCTCATTTTGTGCAAGACGGTTACAAAGAACATTAACGGGCACATCAAAAGGCCGACTCGGTAAATAATTCCGTACTACAGGCTTGTCAAGCACAGTCTCAATCAGCGCAAGCAGATCATTCAAAGAAGTGCCAAAGCCCGAACCAATATTAAAAAGACGCTCCGAGCCAGCATAAGTCAAAACCTTAACAAAGGCATCAGCCACATCGCTAACATGGATGTAGTCACGAGTTACGCTGCCATCCCCCCAAATATTAATAGGAATGTCCTTAAGTGCATAATTAAGGAATACACCTACAGCACCCTGAGCCGTCTCAATACGCTGCCGCTCTCCATACGGGTTAGCAACCCGCATTGTAAAAGCCCGGATGCCATACAGTTTTTCATATAGTTGCAAGTATTTCTCTATAGCGAGCTTGGTTATTCCGTAAGATACTACTGGGTTTGTAGGGTGAGCTTCATCAACAGGTAAATATTGCGGATTCCCATACACAGTTCCGCCCGAGGAGATGAAAACAATACTAGAAACTTTGTTTTCAATCATTGCATTTAGAATATGGAGCGAAGCAATTATATTGCTTTGCACATCATAAATAGGGTCGTCATTTGAACTCTTGGGCAGTGTAGTCGATACAAGATGAACAACTGCATCAACACCTTGAACAGCCTGGGTAACATCATGGTGACTTGAAAGATCGCCATGAACCCACTCAACAACTTCACCATCTACAAAGTCACGGTAAGGGGGAACGCGGGGGCGCTCAAAAATCCTGAGCGAGTGGCCCTCTTCGAGTAACTTATCGGCAATAGTAGAGCCTATAAAACCACCGCCACCGAAGATTGTAATTTTCATTGTGTTAGCTCACTATACTTGCGTTTAATTTTTCTAGAAAAATCGACAAATGACCAAATCCAACCAATCCTACGCAGTGCTAAATATCCCTCAGGCCAGCCTGTACCTTCTAATTGACGCACGAGTTGCTTGAAGCCTGAAATTGACAAAAAGCCCTTAAGCCAAATAGCTAGGGGAATAGTTTGCGTTTTGTCATCAAATCGACCAAGGCCAAAATTTTCATTGTGCTTGAGCTTAAAGTAGGCATCCGCAATCACCTTTGGAGGATATATAGTAATTTCTTTCCAATCGGCAAGCGCTAGATCCCTGAACACTTGAAAAGGGATAACGTGGATGCGCATCAAATTCCCAAGGGCGTCTGCTGCACTAAGCACACCTTTTTGAAAGTAGAGCGTTGCATTATCGTATGAGGCATTCTCAGCAGGCTCAACTAGCCTTATAGCTTGGTAGGAACCGTTAGTTTTAACATAGCCTGCTACGCTACCATTAGGTGAGTTACAAAGCATTTCAATTGGTGAGACTTTGGCAAAAACGTGAGACAAGTGAGAGTCTCCACCAAGGTTCATATTGGGGCCGAAGGCATGCTTAGCAACATTTACGGGTTGTTGATTTATGAATTTGTCCAAGCCCAAGTAAAATCCATCAAGGTGAACATCGGGCAGTAGATGAGCAATGTTATCTTGAATAGTGCCTCGCCAGCCAATATCAACTATTGCAACTTTACCGTTCGCAGGGAAGTTTTTCTCCGAAAGATACCCCAGCAGACCTTCGCGCTTCACAGCTATAGCTTCACTGAGTAGCTTGATAAAGTCTGAATCCTTGAATAAAGCTATAACTCGCTGATCAAGCCATGGGTACTGTATTTCTTCAGAAAAATCTAAGTCGTACGAGAGAAGAAACGAAACGAATCTTTCGCTGTCAATGTCTAAGCTTTTAAACAAAGCCCCCATGGACTGAGTGCTATAAAGCCCCCACAATCGCATCAGAGAATCTAATGAAATATCCAGCAAGGACGCTGAAAAAGTAGCAATGCGACTTACCTCTAGTAGTTCAGATTTTGGCGGAGTTATGCCAAATGGATCTTGTAACGCCAGAGCATCATAAATTTTCTTAAAGAATTCGCCCTCTCGGGTAAAGAAAAAGACTCGTTCATGTCCCAGCTTAATAGCTTCTGCCATTACATATAGTGCAAAGCCAACAAATAGTGCAGATCTTTTTACTCCACTTACATATATATGATGGTTTCTGTCGTCAACGACTGCTCGAGCCTCGCTTTCAATTTTTTTTAGTGCCTCTTGGATGGCTTTATTGATATACCCAAGATAGTTCTCCTTTTGGACTCTCAAAGAGTGCTCGCGCTGTGGGACATAATGTATTCCAATGGCCCCATGCGCCTTAGGTATTCTAACATCTGAGTGCAGATTATCTCCCAAATGCAAAACATGCATTGGGCTGACGCCCTCACTAGAGAAAACATGAGGAAAAATTCTACCACTTCGTTTGTTTAAACCTATCTCACAAGAACTATATCCACTTGATATAACTGAGCCCAGACCATTTTTTTCTAGTATGGAGTTTATATCTTCCGCAGGCATGTAGAAATCCGAGACAAATACCTTCCTTATCCCTTCATATTTTGATAGGGATTGAATGATTGTTGGATCGGCATAGGAAACCCGAAACTCTTGAAGTAACTCTATTTTGCGCAGAGCCTCAGCAAGGCGCTCCGTGTCAACATTCTTTTCATATATCTTATTAATCCATAACCTGTAAACGTCCAGTAATTTATACTCATCATCCATTCCGTTAGTTTTGGCGCTCTGTCCTAGCTCTCCTTCAGTCTCACATCTCGCCTTAAATAGAGCGTCTTCGTTTTTAAAGGGGGGCCTTAATTTCTCATAACTGGTCAGTAGAATATAACGACAAATATGAAGTTTCACCGAATCAGGATGGCAGTGCCTGCGAACAAGCGTGTCCCATACGTCAATACTGACTAATTTAATGTCTTGCATAAATTAAAAACCCAGGCGGCGCAAAATTAGCTTCATTAACTGAGGGAGTCGATAATTTTTCACGGAATATAAACGCTGCGCGCTTCTTTTCCGGACCAGGCCAAATGAGTAGGTAAGCCCACCTTTTGTATCAATGGCCTCAGTAGACTTAAATGTATTGAATTGAGCCTTAACGTGCCCTTGCACCGCCTGATTTTGGCAAGCTGCAGCAACGACAGCTGATGCAGTATATTTTTGAGGTAAATTATCCAGTGTGATTTGGTTTCCTGTGCCCCCCAGTTCGATTTCATTAATAATCGATAAGAACTGGTTAACCTCTTCCTTGGCAGAGCGACTGCACATGAAATTTACGCCAAACTCTGACATTTTCCGTCGCTGTTCTGGATTGTTGAGCAAATAAACTAGTGCTTCAGCAATAGACTCTGGCGTTTGGTGTGCGAGTAATACACTTTCTTCTGGAAGATCGTAAAGGTTGTTCTCACGATATAACTCAACAGAGGGTAAGCCCGCCGCCATCATGTCGAATGGATTGCAAGAGGGATTGCTAGAGCTAAGACACAGGCCGACATGACAATTGTTATAAAGCTCATTTAGGCCTTCTAGGTTTAATAAACCGACATTTTTGTATTCAAACCAGAGCTTAGGGGCCTCATCAGATCCAACTAAATAAATATCAACATCCGGACGTATATTCTTTACGATGCCAAGCGCCTCTATCCCGAGTTGTGGACATCGCCTCGGCTTATCACTCTGGTAAATGAAACATACAGAAGGGCGTTCTTCCATCCGCTCTGAATAGGGGCGCTTCACAAAAAAACGATCAAGCTCTGAGGAGAAATTGAGATAATATGGAGAACATCCGTACTCGACGCTTAATTTGGTTGCTAGCCAGCGTCCATAAGTTATTGGTTGGAGACCATACATGTAGGAGTTTTCTGCAAAAATAGTGGCGTCGCCAACCGGGTTAAAGCAGGCCTCAAAATCCTGCACTAAGTAAAGCTTATGCTTAGTCGAGGAATCCCTTACAAAGATAGCTGTATCCCATCTTGTCGCCATGGCGAAATCGTATTCACCGGATAGGCTACTGCCGCAAATAACCTCAAACCCTGAAGCACCATAAAATTCCAAAGCTTGACAAGCTATTTGGTTGCTGTTTTTTGATGCATAGTCAAATACATAAACATCAGTTTTGTATCCTGCAAGCGCAAGTGCACTTGCAAAATTGAAAATGCGTGCCACGCCTCCTGACCCTTTGATAGGGGAGGGAGATATTATTGCAAATTTTTTCATATCCATCTGCCGTTAAAGATTTTGAAAGATTCTTAGAGTTCTAATAGTGACTTGTGACTTTAGTTTTTGATCTCTATTGTTCCTCAGGCGCTTATCTAAGGATGGTCTGAAAAAGTTCATTCTCGAAAAATGCAGCTCAGCAACCATGCGGGTTACAGGGCAGTGATCTCGAGAAACTGGACCTTTTTCAGAGCTTCCTTAGGGATGATATGTTCCGAGTTACAGCGCTGAGGCGAGTTCGTCAAACAGACTTTTCCTGAATGACTTTGTCACGCTCGTGGATCATTTCTTCTATCGCCGCGATGGTTGAAACATGCTCATCAATCAGTTTGGACTGACCTTGTATGGTCTCGTCGCGTTCACGAATCATCTGCTCCATTACCGCCATTGCTGAAACGCGTTCATCAATCAGCCCGGTCTGTGCCTGAATGGCCTTGTCACGGTCATGGATCATCTGCTCCATTGTTGCCATGGCTGACACATTTTCATCAATCAGTTTGGACTGGCTCTGTATGGTCTCGTCGCGTTCACGAATCATCTGTTCCATTACCGCCATCGCTGAAATGCGCTCATTAATCAGCTTGGTCTGTGCCTGAATGGCCTTGTCACGGTCATGGATCATCTGCTCCATTGTTGCCATGGCTGACACATTTTCATCAATCAGTTTGGACTGGCTCTGTATGGTCTCGTCGCGTTCACGAATCATCTGTTCCATTACCGCCATCGCTGAAATGCGCTCATTAATCAGCTTGGTCTGTGCCTGAATGGCCTTGTCACGGTCATGGATCATCTGCTCCATTGCTGCCATGGCTGAAAGATGCTCATCAATCAGTTTTGACTGGGCTTGAATGGTTTCATCTCGCTCAACTACTACTAGATTTAGTCGTTCAATCTTTAAGGCTAGCGCTTTATAATCAAGCTCCGCTGAGTAATTTGAATCTTTTATTTTGTTAGAATTATAAATTGGGATGATGTCGGATTGGAATTTTGTTTTAATATTTTTTATGCTAATTAAAAAATTTTGATCGATCGCAAAGATTCCATTTATAAACTTTTGGTGGACTAAATTTTCCAATTCCGTGACTAGACTTGGACTATGAGTGGAGAGCTTGTTATTTTTGTTGCGCTGCAAACTGTCATCAATGAATGTTTCGCAAAAACTTTCAATTTCCGTTGGGTTACCGAGGATTCCTAGATTTTCTTGAATGCCCTTCATGGTAATTGCTGGCTGATGAACCATATTTTCATATGAAACCACTAGTCCTCCAATGCCTGCGGCAATAAAGGATTCGAGCATATGAGTTAGCCAAAGGTTAAAGATATTTACCTCCGGCAGGTCATAAATTTTCATCATGGAGCAAACTACCGAAGCTGGATTTCGATACGAGACTACACAGCGGTATGAGATGCCCAGGTCATCAAATAAGGAGCTCCAGAATGGCATTAACCGCGCTGCTCTAGGATCTTTAAGTGCATAAAGACCTCCGGCGGACTGCCATTTGGCTAGAGCTGCCTCTACTTCGCTACGAATGCTTTTAGTTGCATGGATTTTAAGTTCTTCAAAATCAATATCAAAGAGTTCAAGAGCACTTCGGTCTAAAAGCTCAAATATTTTTAAGTTCAAGCTGTGAAAAATACGGTCCTCAAAGAACCCTTTGTCATTTATCCCGGGTACGGCTGGAAGTAGGTTGTCTCCAAGTGCAATTCCTAATACTCCCAGCGAGCGTGTAAGCAAGCTAGTGCCGCCGCGATGCATACCAAGAACAAGAAATAACTCATTTGAATTTGTCATTTTCTATCCTTTGGAATTTGGGTATGCACAGAAAATCCACAATTCCTGTGGTGTGCTCATCTCTGCTAGAAATAACTCTAAATATTGCTACATCCAAGATTCGATGTAAAAAAGTATGGTTGCCATTCAGTTCGCCAACGACTCCCGCATTCAAGTAATAGACCCCGGGGCTCATGTGGCAGATGAAAGAAAATTCAACTTCGTAGACTTCATTGGGTTCGATGCTGGAGATGGAGTTGCGTAAAGAGGTTGCGGTTCTCGCTCCTCCAAGCTCAATCCCTGAAGTTGTCTTTATCATCATGCCAAAATCAACGTTCTCGACTCTGGATTTGAAGGCAACTTTGTATCGATAAAAATATCTGGAGCCTTTGTTGAGATTGTTAACCTTGGCTCCACTAGAGTTGTATATGCTTGCCTCAAATATTTTGGCGCCGTGTGATTCGTAGCTTAATGTGCTTAACGGTTTGAAGTTGTGATCGTAAGTTTCCTGAATGAATTCCTCAGTATTTAATGCTTCAGCCGAAAGTATTTCTTCGTTAGGCTCAAAAAAGCTGCTCAATTCGTGGGTTAAGGATGTGTTTCTAGATTTTATATCCTTCCGAATCTCCTCTCTGCAAGATTCGGGAGCATATATAAGCTTCTGATACATACCAATTAGTGGTTTGGGATCGCCTATCGCTAATAGCTCTGTAGAGTCTAGAAGTATTGCTCTATCACATTGCTCAATAATGGTGCTTGATGAGTGAGAGACAAACAGAATTGTCACGCCTGTTTCTCGAAGCATTCCAATTTTTGCGAAGCATTTCCGCTGAAAAAGCTCATCGCCAACCGACAGAGCTTCATCTACAATCAATATTTTAGGTTCGACATGAACCGCAACCGAAAATGCAAGGCGAACGACCATCCCGCTTGAATAAGTTTTTATCGGTTGGGATATAAAATCTCCAATGTCCGCAAACTGTGCTATGGCATCTAGCTTTTCATCAATTTCCCGTTTTTCTAGCCCGAGAATTGCACCATTAAGATAAATGTTTTCGATTCCGGTAAACTCTGGGTTGAAGCCTGAGCCCAATTCTAAAAGTGCAGCAATGCGACCGTGGGTTTGTATCCTACCGCTGCTAGGATTTAGTGTGCCGCAAATCATTTGTAGCAATGTAGATTTACCACTGCCATTACGGCCGATGATACCTACTGTTTCGCCCTTCTTTACTTCGAAGCTCACATCCTTAAGCGCCCAGAATTCACGGTGATACTGTTGAGCCTGAAATCCGAAAGCTCTTTGTAGTCGTGGGAGAAAGAACTGCTTAAGTCTATCGCGTGGCAGGTTGTAAGCTTGAAAACATTTGCTCAAGTTTTCGACTTTTATGGCGGTGTCAGATGACATCAGCAAACCCTTTGCGAGTCTTCTGGAACCAGGCAAAGCCCAGCCAGGCGATAATGGAAGTGGCTACCCAATATATGGCAAGCATGGTAAAGTCCGGTGCTATACCAAAATATAGGACGGCCCGAGTCTGTTCTATAACAGGCGTTAGCGGATTAAAATAGAGCAAAATCCTATATGCTTCTGGCAGTGCAGTGGCAGGATAAAATATGGGGCTTAAAAACATCAGCACCGTGGTTATAGTTCCTATCAGCTGAGTTACATCTCGCAAAAAAACGCCCAATGACGCCAAGGCCCAACTCAGACCCATGATAAATAGTAAGAATGGTATGATAATAATTGGCAAGTATAATGAACTAGCATGTGGTGCGCCAAAAAAAATGAAGTAAGCCAATAACCATACGCTAAGGCTTATAGTGCTATGAAACAATGCGGACAGAAGGCCGATAAAGGGCAGTATTTCTAATGGAAATACGACTTTCTTTACATAGTTTGCGTTATAAGTTATCAGGCCTGGAGCCCGGTTAATGCAGTCAGAAAATAGACTGAAAATTATTAAGCCCGCAAAAAGTACCATGGCAAATTCTGTTTTGGATTCGCTGTTGGTGCTCCACCTCGCTTTGAATACCTCGCTGAATACGAAAGTATAGACTGTCAGCATAAATAGCGGATTGAAGAAAGACCAGAGCAGTCCCAAAATAGAGCCTCGATATCGCCCTAGAACATCGCGCTTGGCCGAAGCATAGATTAGGCTCCGATTGCGCCAGATGCTGGCGAACATTTCGAATGGTGTGGCGGGAAAATCACGCATCAACCAAATACCTCGGCTTCACAGAAATACCTGCCTTTTGCGTCCTTTTCGGAGAAAATAGGATGGTCGCCAATAGGCCATTTAATCTGAAGGGTGGGATCATTCCACAGAATGCAGCGCTCATGCTCAAGCGCGTAGTAGTCGCTCGTCTTGTAGAGAACCTCAGCCGTTTCGCTCATTACCACAAAGCCACGCGCAAAGCCTTCGGGCACCCAGAGTTGATGCTTGTTTTCAGCACTCAGGTGAGCACCCACCCACTGGCCGAAGGTTGCGCTGCTTCTGCGCAGATCCACGGCAACATCGAACACTTCACCCTGCACGACCCGCACCAGCTTTCCCTGCGGTTGCTGGATCTGATAGTGCAGGCCTCTTAATACGTTCTTCACCGAACGTGAGTGATTGTCCTGCACGAAGGTGACGGGTTTCCCGACAGCCTCTTCAAAACGGCGTTGATTGAAGCTTTCGAAGAAGAACCCCCGATCATCACCAAATACCTTGGGCTCAAACAGAATGACATCAGGGATGGCTAAAGGCGTCGCTTTCATCAGTAAACGGTCTCGCTCAGCAGTCGTTTGAGGTATTGCCCGTAGCCGTTCTTGGCGAGCGGCGCTGCGAGTGTTTCAAGCTGGTCTGCCGTAATCCATTTCTGGCGATAGGCAATTTCTTCCGGGCAGGCGACTTTCAGGCCCTGGCGGTTTTCAAGGGTGGCGATGAACTGACTGGCCTCCAGCAGCGACTCATGGGTACCGGTATCCAGCCAGGCGTATCCGCGCCCCATGATTTCAACGCTGAGTTGGCCCTGCTCCAAGTAGAGGCGATTGAGGTCGGTGATTTCCAGTTCGCCACGCGGCGAGGGCTTGAGACTTTTGGCCAACTCCACGACCTGATTGTCATAGAAGTAGAGGCCGGTGACGGCATAACTGGATTTCGGCACCGTCGGTTTCTCTTCAAGGCTGATGGCCTTGCCCTGATCATCGAACTCGACCACGCCATAACGCTCGGGATCATGTACGTGGTAAGCAAACACACTGGCGCCCTGCTCGCGCGACATCGCGCTGATCAGCAGCTCCTGGAAATGGTGGCCATGGTAGATGTTGTCACCCAGCACCAAGGCCGCCAGATCGTTGCCAATGAACGTTTCACCAATCAGAAAAGCCTGGGCCAAGCCATCCGGCGATGCCTGCACTGCGTAGGAAAGGCTGAGCCCCCACTTGCTACCGTCACCCAATAGCTGTTCGTAACGTGGAGTATCTTGCGGCGTGGAAATGATCAAGATTTCACGAATACCCGCCAACATGAGAGTGCTCAGCGGGTAATAGACCATTGGTTTGTCATATACCGGCAAAAGTTGCTTTGAGATTGCCAGGGTTGCAGGGTGCAGACGTGTACCGGAGCCGCCTGCCAGGATGATGCCTTTACGTTTAATCATGTTCATTTCTCTAGTATTTCTGTGAGCATCCGTGCCACACCGACCTGCCACTCGGGCAAGTTCAGCGCAAAGGCCTTTTGCAGTTTCTGGGTATCGAGTCGTGAATTGTTCGGTCGTTTGGCCGGGGTCGGATAAGCGCTGCTGGGGATAGCGGCAACCTGGTTGCCGTGCACCTTGAGGGCGACACCTTCGGCCGCTGCCCGCTCCAGAACGAAGCGCGCATAGGCATGCCAGCTGGTCTCACCGGACGCAGCAAGGTGATACAGCCCACCCAATTGGGGCTGTTTCAGGGTCGAAAGAATGAGATGTGCGCTGACATCTGCCAACAGTTCAGCCCCGGTCGGCGCACCGAACTGGTCAGCAATGACGCTGAGGCTATCGCGCTCACGGGCCAGACGCAGCATGGTCTTGGCGAAGTTGTTGCCACGCGCGGCGTATACCCAGCTGGTGCGCAGGATCAAATGCAGGCAGCCACTTGACTGGATTGCGCGCTCGCCAGCCAGCTTGCTGGCACCGTATTGATTGAGGGGCGCAACAGCATCCGTTTCGCACCAGGGGCGTTCACCATCACCGGCAAACACGTAGTCGGTGGAGTAGTGCACCAGCAAACTACCCAACTGCTTGGCCTCGCGAGCCAATACGGCAACGGCCTCGGCATTCACCCGGAATGCCAGGTCAGTCTCGCTCTCGGCCTTGTCAACGGCGGTGTAGGCGGCTGCATTGACGATCACATCCGGCGCGAAACGCTGCACGGTCTTTGCCAGGCCGTCGAGATCACACAGGTCTCCGCAGTAGTCGCTGCTTTTGGAGTCAAGCGCCAGCACGCTGCCCAATGGAGCCAGGCTACGTTGCAACTCCCAGCCAACCTGGCCGTTCTTACCTAGCAGCAATATGTTCATGCACTGCGTCCGCGATAGTTGGTTTCCATCCATTGGCGGTAATCGCCAGACAGCACGTTGTTCACCCAGGTTTGGTTATCCAGATACCACTGCACTGTCTTGCGGATACCGGTTTCAAAGGTTTCGGCGGGTTTCCAGCCTAGCTCAGTGGCCAGTTTGGTCGCATCGATCGCATAGCGGCGATCATGACCAGGGCGATCAGTTACGTAGGTAATTTGCTGCTGATACGGCTGGCCGTCGGTACGTGGACGCAGCTCGTCCAAAAGGGCACACACAGTGCGCACGATTTCCAGGTTGGGCTTCTCGTTCCAGCCACCCACGTTGTAGGTCTCGCCCAGCACGCCAGCTTCAAGCACTCGGCGGATGGCACTGCAGTGATCCTTGACGTAAAGCCAGTCGCGGATCTGCTGGCCGTCGCCATACACCGGCAAAGGCTTACCAGCCAGGGCGTTGACGATCATCAGCGGGATAAGCTTTTCCGGGAAATGATACGGCCCATAGTTGTTCGAGCAATTGGTGGTGAGCACCGGCAGCCCGTAGGTGTGATGGTAGGCGCGCACCAAATGGTCGCTGGCCGCCTTGCTGGCCGAATACGGGCTGTTGGGCTCGTACTGATGTTGTTCGGTGAACGCCGGCTCATCCTTGCCCAAAGAGCCGTAGACCTCGTCTGTCGACACATGGAGGAAACGAAACGCCTGCTGCGCCTGCGGCTCGAGCGCCTTCCAATAAGCACGTACAGCTTCCAACAGACGGAAGGTGCCGACGATGTTGGTCTCGATAAAATCTTCCGGCCCGTGGATGGATCGGTCGACATGAGATTCCGCAGCAAAATTGAGAATGGCCCGTGGCTGATGTTCAGCCAGCAGACGCGCCACCAGGGCGCTGTCACCAATATCGCCCTGAACGAATAGATGCCTGGCATCACCCTCCAGGCTGGCGAGGTTCTCCAGGTTGCCGGCATACGTCAGTTTATCCAGGTTGACCACCGGCTCATCGGACTGGGCCAGCCAGTCGAGCACGAAATTACTGCCGATGAAACCGGCTCCGCCGGTTACAAGAATAGTCATGCGTCAGATTTTCCCGAGAATAGCCGCAGCGATCAGGCCAATATTGCCCAGCAGTGTTTGGCGGTAGATACCGCTGCGTTTTAGATGGATAAGGCGAGGGATAAGGCTCATACCACGGGCGTCAGCAAAGCGCTGAAGTACTTCCCGGTTTTCCGGTGTGAGCCTGTGCTCTAGCGTCAGTAGCGCAGAGATGTTGCAGTCATTCCAGTGCTTGAAGCGCCCCTGAAACAGCATACGGATACGTTTTGAACGAGCTGCCCAGTTGGCATTCATGCCCACCAGGTTACCGCCGTGCTGGCGATAGCGCAGCGTAGGCTTGCTGTCATAGAACACGCGACCGCCACAGCCCGTCACAACCATGTAGGCCCACCAGTCGTGGGTAATCACCGACTTGTTTTCACCAGCTTCGCGCAAGAGCTCTCGCGCGGCATTGTTGAACACCATGGTGTTGCCACCACCAATGTTCTGCATCAAGGCATTGGCGAAACCAGGGGCTTTGGTAAACAGCGGCGATACGCCGATTTCATTGTTCTCAGCATCAACCAGTCGGGTACGTGAGCAATATAGCGCCGGAACATCGGCAGGCACGCTCTCCAGCCACTGGACAGCTCTTGCAAGCTTATCGGCTTCCCAGACATCGTCTTGGTCGGAATAGGCATAGAAATCTGCGTCGACGCTGGCGTTGCACGTTAGTGAAAGAAAATTGGCTGCAAAACCCTCGGCAGGCCCGAAGTGAATCGACAAACGGCCAACATCCCATCTGTTCTTGTAATCCTCCAGGATCGAGTGTGTATCGTCTTCTGATCCATCATCAGAAGCCCATACCTCCCAGTTTTCATGCGTTTGGGCCGCAAAGGAATCCAGTTGCTCGGCGAGGTAGTGCTGACCATGGTAGGTACACAGGAGGATGGCAACTCGTGCAGTCGCCGTTGACTTCGCTACCGTTGCGACAGGTACAGAGCGTTGAGGGTGCTTGTAGCTGGGGCAGGGCTCAGCTGTTTGACTATTGCGAAGGGAGGGGGACAGCACTCTTTAGTTGCTCCGTCAACATACAACGATCAGGGGCCTTAACGCCCCGCAACACTCCGTTGAAACCCGCATTATAAATGCCAATGAGATCACGCTTTCCCATTTTAACAATAAACGAAGGGGGGGGGGAAGGATTCACCCATTTCCCGGCTAATGGGATGAATTGCTGACGCAACTGGGCTCCCCTACGATCACATATTTGGAGCTCGCTCCACAGATTGACAAAGCCGGGCAACTGCCGCCTCCAACTCTGCCTTTGGAGCCCGCCGCCCTGTCAATCGCCACCCCTTCCCCACGGCACTCCACGAGAGCCTTCTTCAAGGCGCTTCCGCTCCCGTTGAAATAGCAAGCCCGGATATTGGACTTGCTGGCGTTGATGCCAACTGCCAAGAATTTAGGACCTAAAATCCTTCGCTCCTGCAGGTAAACACCCCCCACTCCCTTCCGGCCCAATCGCCTTTATAGTCCTCTTCTCTACCGCTCAGCCCACATCTCGCAGAAATCCTCACGGATGTGAGGATTATGTTGCAGATCAGCACAAAGCATCTAAAATCCTCACGAACATGCGGAATTTAATCCTATGGCCTTGCACCAGCCATAAACCGCTCATTCGTGAGGATTTATGAAATTCGACATTGAGTCCCCTGCCGACCTCGGCGAAATCATCCGCGCCAGCCGAAAGGCTATGGGCATGCGCCAGGACGATGCGGCGGGCAGCATCGGCGTAAGCGAAAACTTTCTCGGCAAGGTCGAGCGCGGCGGCGAGACCGTGCAATGGGGAAAACTCTTCCAGATCATTCAGGAACTGGGCCTGAGCGTCTCGGTAGAGGTGCCGGAACCGTATGCCCAGGACACCCAAGCCACCCTCACCAAACGCCGCGAGCAGCAGGCGGCACCGTCCGCTAGGGCGCAAGTGAAGTCGCTCCAAGGTGAGCGCACATGACCCCGCGCACCCTGAACGTCTGGATCAACGACGCACTGGTGGGCTACATCCGCGAGCACAATGGGCTGTGGGCGTTCGGTTATGCTCCTGCGTGGCTGGCCAGCAACAGTGCCTTCCCGGCGTGCCCGGGATTACCCCTGCAACCCGAGGAACACCTCGACGGCGCCTCCCACCGTCCGGTGCAGTGGTATTTCGACAACCTCCTACCGGAAGAGGGGCAACGCGCCCTTCTCGCCAAGGCCTCGGCGGCCAACGTGGAAGATGCCTTTGCCCTGCTGCAGGTATACGGGGCTGAGTCCGCCGGCTCACTCACCTTGCTACCGCCCGATACCCGCCCCTCCAACGGCACCGAAAAACCTCTGCCCTACAAGGAACTGTCCCAGCGTATCCAGCATATGCCGCAGGTACCGCTGGCCTATCGCTCGGCGAAAAAGATGTCGCTGGCCGGGGCGCAACACAAGATGGCGGTCATCTACCGGGACGGTAGCTTGTTCGACCCGGAGGGCTCCACGCCCTCGACGCACATTCTGAAACCCGATCACCCAGACCGGGCTTGGGCCCACTCCGTCATCAACGAATGGTTCGTGATGACCCTGGCCAAGCGCGTCGGCCTGGCCGTGCCCGAAGTGACGCGCCTGTATGTCCCGGAGCCGGTCTATCTGGTGGCGCGCTTTGACCGCTCCCACGATGCCGGGCACTGGCAGCGCCAGCACTGCCTGGATACTTGCCAGTTGCTGGGGCTGTCACGGGAGTTCAAATACAGCGCCGGCAGTGTCAGCAGGCTGGCCGAGGTGGCCGCACTCTGCGCCCCGGCGGCGGTAGCCCGCTTGGCCCTGTTCGAGTGGCTGGTGTTCAACGTGCTGGTCGGCAACGAAGATGCGCACCTGAAAAACCTCAGTTTCCTGACCTACGGTTCCAAAGTCCGCCTGGCGCCGTTCTACGACCTGCTGTGCATGTCGGTCTACGGCACCCGCGCGTTCGAAAGAGACGCCTGGCCGCAGGCCGCTACCCTGGCCTGGCCAATTGAGGGCGAAGCGCGTCTGAACCAGGTGACCCCTGCCCTGCTGCTGACCGCTGCCGATGTGATGGGCATCAAACCCGGCACAGCCCGCAAGGCGATCACTCGCCTGGTGACCCACGTCTCGACACAGGCAAAGCAGTTGTTGGCAGAAGTGGAGCAGGAAAACAGCCTACTGGCCGCACAGCACCCGGCACTGAAAGCGACACTGGCCGGAGAGATGCGTTTGCTGCGCGCCATCGTCAGCATTGTGATCGCGGAGATGACCCGCCAGCTCGGACCGATTGACGCGCGCTAGCCCCCTCAGCGCCATCGCCGCCTGGGTCCGGGCGTCAGCACATCCGGGCCCAGGGGCCAATCTCACGCATCGCCCTCCTCGTCTGGTGCCTGGGCCTCCATACGCCGCCCGTAGAACTCAACCCAATCCACGTCGCCAAACTCCTTCTGCAGCAACCCCTTCAGATAGGTATGCCAGCTCTGAAGTGCTTCATCCTTTTCTTCAAAGTACGAGTACCGGTCATAAATCGCATCCACCGACAGATCCTTGTGGTTGAGGATGCGACTACGCACGTCCTTGCCCAGCCCCTGCTTAGACATGTGCGTGGTAGCCGTTCGGCGCAAGTCATGCACGGTTGGGCGCGGGTAGCCATCCGCGACGCGCAGTAGGCTCTCCTCTTCGACTCGCGCCGAATCCTTCACGTAGTCATCGTAAAAACGTCGCATAGCGCGGTTGAGTGAGGGCTGCGTCTGCGGCTTGGCGGGCCAACGTCCCGGAAACACATAGTGTCCCGGGCTGGGTAGCGTTTTGCTGCCAGCCCAACGCGCAGGGTCTGCCGCCGTCACTTTCTGAATTTGCCGTTCACGCAGGTAATTCAGAATGGTCAACACATCATCGGAGAGCGGAATGGCAATCGGATTGTTGTTTTTCTCGAACTTGCCACTGCGATCCCAGATCCGCTCTTCGAGGTCAAAGTCGACCCAGCGCATGGCCACGATGCGCCCGGAGCGTTGGGCCAGCATCAGACTTAGCAACAGGGAAAAGCGCGTGTTCTGGCTGAGCGAGGCGCCGGCCAATTGGTGAAAAAACCACACCAGCTCGTGGCGATTGAGGCTGCGCTCGCGCGGGGTTTCCTTGGCCACCTTCTTGATCTGCACCAGGGGTGTGGCATCGAGAATCTCGCGCTCTACGCAGAAATTGAACATTTTGCGGATCACCGCCAACAGGCGGTTGGCCTGCACCGGGGCGGTCTTGGCCTTTTCATCGAGCAACGCCATGACCTGTTTACGCCTGACGTCACCGATCTTGGTACGCCCGAGATGAGGCACAAACTCAGTGCGCAACATGCGCTCATCTTCACGCCAGGATTTCTTGTTCTTTTCGGCCCATTCCAGGTAGCTGACAACAGCCTCTTCGAACGTCGGGCTGGTGCGATATTCGACCAACTCGACAATCTTTTTCTGCCCCGGATCGACCCCCTGCTTGAGCAGTTCAACGGCTTGCGCCGCCTTGGCGCGTGCCTCGGCGAGTGACAGATCGGGGTAATTGCCCAGGGTCAGGCGGCGCGGATGGTTATGAAAGCTGTAGAGCAAGATGAAACTTTTGCATGTTTTGTTGACCCGCACGCCGAACGTGCCATGTCCAGGCATAGGGGGGTCGAGGAATTCGACACGGCCTTTCGCGGGGTCATATTTGAGCCGCTTGAGGGTGTGTTCGTTCATGGCAGTGCGCGTTGTCATACCGAAATCCTGACCGTTTCTGGGGTAGGTTTGGGGTAGGGATTATAGCGCTTGGGGTAGGGCTGGGGTAGGGGTTTGACTAAAGAGTGATCAACGCCTATATTCAGCTCTGCAAGCCAGTTAACACGATAAAAACCTTGTTATTCAGGTATTTACAAATCGTCAATCTTGTCAATTTTCGCTATACGATCTGTGGATAAAAGGCATTTGTTATTGACTTGTAATCAGTAGGTCCCGGGTTCGACTCCTGGTGCCGGCACCATCTAATATCAAGGCCTGCTTTCATGCAGGCCTTTTTTGTTTTTGCTCCTGCCCACATCCGTCGCTTGTTCAGTGCACTTACCGCACTCGGCTCGTGGGTATGGCGAAAGGTTACATAGCGAGGTTATTGAGCAGATGCGTATTCTTGTTACCGGCGGTGCCGGCTTCATCGGCTCAGCCCTGATTCGCCACCTGATCCAAAACACCGGGCATCAGGTGCTCAACCTCGACAAGTTGACCTACGCCGGCAACCTGGAATCGCTTGCCCCCGTTGATGACAACCCGCGCTACCGCTTCGTCCAGGCGGATATCGCCGACAGCCCTGTGGTCGCGCAGACGCTGGCCGAGTTCCAGCCCGACGCCATCATGCACCTGGCCGCCGAGTCCCACGTCGACCGCTCCATCGATGGCCCAGCGGCCTTTATCCAGACCAATATCGTCGGTACCTATAGCCTGCTGGAAAGCACCCGCGCCTACTGGCTTGGCCTGAGCGCTGAGCGCAAGGCGGCCTTTCGTTTCCATCACATATCCACCGACGAGGTATACGGCGACCTGCATGGCGTCGACGACCTCTTCACCGAAACCACCCCTTACGCGCCCAGCTCACCGTATTCGGCGAGCAAGGCGGCGTCCGACCATCTGGTACGCGCCTGGCAGCGCACCTATGGTCTACCGGTACTGATCAGCAACTGCTCGAACAACTACGGCCCCTATCATTTCCCTGAAAAGCTGATCCCGCTGATGATCCTCAACGCCCTGGCGGGCAAACCGCTGCCGGTGTACGGCAATGGTCAGCAAGTACGCGACTGGCTGTACGTGGAAGACCACGCGCGCGCCCTACTCAAGGTGGTCAGCGAAGGCAAGGTCGGCGAGACCTACAACATCGGCGGCCATAATGAGCAGAAGAACCTCGATGTGGTGCGCACCATCTGCGCTTTGCTGGAAGAGTTGGCGCCACAGAAGCCGGCTGGTATCGCGCGCTATGAAGACCTGATCACCTACGTGCAGGATCGCCCGGGCCATGACCTGCGCTACGCCATCGACGCCGGCAAGATCGAGCGCGAGCTGGGCTGGATACCGCAGGAAACCTTCGAAACCGGGCTGCGCAAGACGGTGCAGTGGTACCTGGACAACCTCGACTGGTGCCGCCGCGTGCAGGATGGTAGCTATCAGGGCCAGCGACTCGGAGCACTCTAGGAGTCTGTCGGACTTTCCAAGTCTTCCGCGCGTTGGGGGTATCCGCGACAATCGGGGCTCTGCTACCGAGAGCCCGTCCCTATGAGCCGTTTTGTCCCAGTTGACCGTGACACCGCGTACCTG
>Ga0209070_100421_pt1 | contig 27852 bp, 34 predicted proteins | sample SynthPrep_5_END__FD_187205 | JGI IMG/M metagenome (GOLD analysis project Ga0209070, IMG submission 187205) | Synthetic microbial communities from Ohio, USA - SynthPrep_5_END_DS10_MetaG (SPAdes) (version 2) | ecosystem: Engineered > Bioreactor > Aerobic > Activated sludge | place: USA: Ohio... | reverse complement strand
TTGGCCAGCGTCCATGTGCGGGCGCAACGATAGGCCGGACATATGCACGCAAGCGATCCGATCAAATCAGCAAAAAAAGCTCTTGCAAGTAGGGGCCGTCCACATAAGCGGGAATTGGCCCGCTCCCGGATGGAGCCTCACCATGTCGCACGATCTCTCGCTCGCCCAATCACATGCCTTTCACCTCGCCCGCACGCTCATGGTCGCGGTGACCTTGTTCCGATCGGCCGGAGAATACGGCGTCCTGCCGAGCGAGGAGCTCGACGACGCCGAGGTGGACGTGATCCACGAAATCGATCCCTTCGACTTCGGGCCGGCTCATTGAGCCCGCCCTGCCCTCCTCTCGGATGCCGCATCCATGCGGCGTCCGCAAGGGAAGCGGCGCCGCGGCGGGGCGCGGGTTCCCCTCGCCCCGATCTCCGCGCCCTTGCAGCCGCCGCTTGGCGCGGCGGGTGTCGATCTGCTGCGCAAATGTGTGGACGGGAAAAGAAGGGAGCGGCCGCTGGCGCGGCCGGATTGGCATGAAAAGAGAGAAAATCAGAGAGTTGAAGGAGAAGGTGAATTGCGGCGCTCTTCTAGAGCGGGCCGGGTTTGCCGTCGACGTCAAGGAAAGCACGCGCCGGGCGGTCAAGTTTCGCCGGGGCGGCGAAATCGTCATCGTGACGCATGAGGGGAAGGGCTGGTTCGATCCGCTCAGCGACGACAAGGGCGATATCTTCGCGCTCGTGCAACGCCTTGATCATGTCGGCTTCATCGAGGGTGTCGAAAGCGTTGCGTCTCTGGTCGGATTCCAGACCAGTGATCCCGTCTGGGCGAAAGCACCCCGCGAGCGACCCGCAGCGACCAGCTTTGCGGATCGATGGTCGGCGCGACGTGTTCCATGGCGCGGGTCCGCGACCTGGCGCTATCTTTCCGACGCCCGCTTCCTTCCGGCGAGCGTGTTGCGAATGGCGATCGCAGATAACCGGCTTCGCGAAGGTCCATATGGCAGCATGTGGGCGGCCCACACGGACCATGCCGGCACTGTCTGCGGTTGGGAGGAGCGCGGTCCGGAATGGCGCGGGTTTTCGACGGGCGGCTCGAAAACTCTATTCCGTCTTGGTCCGCGGGATGGTCTGCGCCTGTGCGTCACGGAGGCGGCGATTGACGCCATGAGCCTTGCGGCCTTCGAAGGTCTCCGCGAGGGCTCGCTCTACCTCAGCACCGGCGGGGGATGGTCTCCCCTGACCGATGCGGCCCTGCGGACCCTGGCGTCGCGCCCCGGCACGACGCTGGTTGCGGCGACCGATGCGAATGATCAGGGCGAGACCTATGCCGAGCGCCTCCGCGTCCTCGCCGACAGCGCCGGTTGCGCCTGGCAGCGGCTGCGGCCGATGGCGGACGACTGGAACGAGGCGCTTCAGGTAAAGGCGACGATGGAAAAGGAGAAGAGGGAGGAATGGAAAAAGGGAAGGCCTGCCGGATGCGCGCCGCCCGCGTCAAGGGAAGCTTCGCCCGGCGGAGCCGGCCCTTGACCCGGCCGGTCGCGATGCCGGCGGTCGAGGAGGGGTAACAGAGGACTGAAGAAAAGGCTGGGTCGAGAAGGCTGCGCCGCGCTTCGGTCCGACAACCCCCGAAGGAGCCTCACATGACCACCGCACCCGCAATCCGCAAGGTATTCCAGGGCATCGCCGACCGCCACCAGATGTATCGCATGTTCGACCGCCATGCCGGGCGCGTCCACCGCCGCGCTGATGACGCAACAGTGCTCTATGCCGGGGAATGGTTCGAGATCGGTGAGGCCGAGCACGACTATATGTTCGCTGTGGAGCCGCCCCTCTGGATCCGTGGCTCGATGTTCGCGCTCCGGCAATTCCTCACCGGATCAGTGACTTCAGTGTTTTTCGCGCTGCGCATCGACGATGCCATCCGCTACTTTCATGGCTACTGCGATCTTTCCGACGATACATCCGTCGAGCGGATGCGCCTCGCCATCATCGAACGCGAGAGCCGGCCGGTGCGGGCGATGACGCGGGAGGAACGCCTCGAGCACATCTGGAGCAGCACCGCGGAACTCTATCGCGGCTATGCCGACTTTCGCTGGCCGCATGCGTCGCGCGGCCGGCGCACCGTCCATTTTTTCGGCGGCAAACTGGGCAGCGTCCCTAAACTGCTCGACGCCATGACCGACGAGGAGATCGCCGCCAAGCTGCCGGTGCATTTGCGCTACCTGCCGGATGCGGCAGCTGCGTGAGGGAGGCAGCAATGGCAGGTTACTATTCCCCCACTGTCGTCACCCCCCCGATCACGCCGGACGATATGACCGCACTCGAGGCGTTATTTCTTCGCTCCCTCTTCGACGAGACCACCGATAGAGGAGGCTCGTACTTTCACTCCTCGTACGGCCCGAGCGATACGTTGACCCTCGGTGTTGATGAGCTTCGGACGGCCTATGACGGGTCGAGAGACCGAGAGTCGCCGATCAACGAGCACGTCGCCTCCCTTCTCGCGGAGCATGACGGTCTGGATGATGGAGATCGCCGCGAGGACATTTACATCGATCTGACCGAACCCGGCATAGGTTGGCCCGAGATATTTCAGGCGATTGTTTTCCGCTCGATCGACCTCAAGGAAATCGTTGTGACGACCGCGTTCACCTGCACGAAAATGCGACCTGACGGATTCGGTGGCAGTGTGATGCGCATCACCGCGGATGCGATCCAGTATTCCTCGACCGAGGATATGCTCCTGGCGATGTACGACGCACCCGCCGGGAATGCTGCTGATGACGATGGCCATGAGACGCGCGGCCGTATCGAAGCCATTGCCGCGGACGCGGGCTGGGACAGCTTCACGCTTCTGCTGCTGATCGCGCGCTGGCTGGATTCGACTGGCAGCACTGCCGCGCTCGTGAGCCACCTCGACGCGCTCGCCGCTTGCGAAGACGAAGGGGGATAGGGCGCAGCTCCAACAACCTCACATTTCCACCCGCCCGGCCGTCGCGCCGGGTTTTCCATTTTCTGAAGGAGAAATCCATGAATGACCTTGAAACAACCGTCGTCATCACGCCGGCGATCCCACTCGACGATATGACACTGCTTGAACGCCTCGTGCTCTCGCATGTCTTCGACGCCGGCGAGACCGATGGCGGTCTGCTGCTCTATAGCGACCGCGGCGCGGCGTGCCACTTGCGCATCCCGGCACACGAACTCACCAATGCCTATATGATGTCGCGCGCTGTTGCGCATAGCGAGATCAACCGGATCATCGCGCGGGTCTGGAAATCCTGGTGCGAACAGGAGGAGCCGGGAAAAACGGTTGCGGTCGACCTGAGCGAAACATCCTGGGAGTTCATCCTGAAGGATGTCGTTGCACGCTCGACGACCTTGAGCGAGATCAGGGTGCTGGAGTGGTATCGGCATCCCTCGCAGAACCCGGACAGTTTCGGCATGAACATCATGCTGGTGACGGCGAATGGAATTGCCGGCAGGAACAGCGACGACTTTTTCGAGGATATGCGCGCCGAGACCGAGATCCAGCGGCCGGCCGAGGGTATCAGGCGATCGCCCGGCGTTCCCGATCTTGCCGGCGCCGAACCGGCCGTCAAGCGGATGCGCGACGTCATCGACCTGCAGCGGGACGGCAAGTTCCCGAGCGAGAACTTCATCCTGGACCCGCGCGGGCACAATTCTCTGACCAGGATTCGCCGCTTCGTCGAGTCCTTCGGCGCACCTGTTCCTGTCGAAGTCGACAAGGATGAACGGCGATTGGAGACGACGCTCGCCTGCTGGGAAGCCATGCTCGACTTCAACGATCGGTTCATGAATGACGAGCCGATTTCGCAAAGCGTCCATAAGATGATCGAGGTCTGGGCATTGTTGGGACCGCTTGGAATGCGCCGGTGGGCCATCCAGGTCGCGGGTCTGGCACTCAAGATCCACAATCATCTACGCGAGCGCCTGGTCGGACCGCCGACGCCGTTCGACCACGATTTCGTGCCGGCGGTCATCGAGGTTCTGGCTTGGACGGACCTCGGCCCCACGCTTCCAGGATCGACCGAGGAGGCTGCGCTCAAGGTTTTGGGGAAGCTGGCGGATTATCGAGAGAAGCGCCGATGACCTATCGTGTTTCATGGGACATCGACATCGATGATGCCGCATCGCCGGTCGACGCGGCGCGCAAGGCGCACGAAATCGTTCGGCGCCCGGCCAGTTCAGCCAACGTCTACAATGTCGAGGCGGCGAACGGTGTCGTCACCGTCGTAGATCTGGAGGAGGTTCACGGCCCGCGGCTCGCATCGCCCTCGCCTCTCCTCCTTCAGGCGCTCGATCGCGCCGAGCGCTTCGTTGCCGGCTTCGAGGGCGACGAGCTGCAGGAGGGTGTCGATCAGCTTCTCGCGGATATCCGAACCGCCCTGCAAGGGCGCGGCGATAGCCAGATCGTCGAGGAGACGAACGCGCTTGCCCGCTACCTCATGGCCGAGCTGATCGGCACAGGCTACCAGGTGCCCGACACCTGGAAATTCTACGAGGAGCGAGATCCACGAAGCCGCAAAGCGTGGATGCACGCGGTCGCCATCATGGAAATGATGACGTTCACCGACGCGGACGACGCTCTATCGAATCTCGATCCGGACGGATCGGAACCGGATAGCCAGTTCACCGTCGAGGACTGGCAATACGAGGTCGCGAACGGTGACACCCGGCGCGGCTACGAGGACTGGCTCGCGGCAAAGCGCGACACCTGAGTTTGTGCGATCACGGCCAGCGGCCTTCATCACGACCATTTCTAGAAGGAGCATTCTCATGCCCAGCGTTTACGACAGCGAAAATCTCGTCGCCCGCGTCAACTATGCCGCGACCGCTATTACCCAGATGGGCGCACAGACCCAGGATCCCAAGGAACCTGGTGAAATTGAAGTCGCTGAAGACGAAGCTGAGGCGGTCAACCTGCATTTCGTACCGGAGGCCTGGGTGAACGACTACGCGATCGTCGTGGATCCAGAAGGGGGATGTGAATGGACCGTTGCCCGAAAACTCTTCCTCGAAAAATTCTCGTCGGAGGATGATTGGAACGAGCTCCATCAGCTCAGGGACGCCATGCGTTTTGAAGGTACGGCTCCGGCCTGGGTCCGGGCTTGGACCGGACCCTTTGAAGTTGAGTTGGCCGACGACCCGGCGTCTGTTTGGCCTGCGTTCGATGAAGGCGAAAGCGGGTGATCGCGATCTATCGGCCACGCCCATAAAAAGAAGAAAGAAGAACAGGAAGAACACGCCTTCCCGCATGCGCGGGCGGCCCGTCAAGGGCAGGCGTTGCCGCTGAAGCGGCCCTTGACCGGCCGCCCGCGATGCGGGTTCCGGATCGTGTAAGACAAGGTCTGAAGAAGGAAGGACATCGCTCCGCTTCGGACCGCATCACCCCCTCGTCCCATCGCAAGCGCCCCTCACCTGCTGGAACCCCTTCCCGCGGGCGATGGCGCACGCCTGCTCACAAGGAGATCTCGATGAGCAACGATCCTTTCACGCTCGACATGTTCGGCAACACCGCGCTGACGTCCGGCCTGGGCCTCGGCCTCGGTATGTCCGGGTTCAGCGGCCACGATCCCTTCGCCGCCAATGACGACGATCCGGACCCGACGCCGCCCGCCCCTGCCCCGGCTCTGCCGATCACCGCGGCGCGAAAGTCCGCGCCGCGCGCGCAGGGTGTGCGCAGCAATTTCTACCTCGACGACGAGGGCCGCGGTCTCGCCGCCGGCTGGAAGGAACGGGCAAAGGCGAACGTCGCCGCCATCCTCATCGCAGGCGAAATCGAAAAACAGGATCGCCCGGCGACACGGGAGGAACAGCAGAAACTCATCCGCTTCACCGGCTTCGGCGCATCGGAGCTTGCCAACGGCATGTTCCGCCGGCTGGGCGAGGTGGAGTTTCGCGACGGCTGGGACGATCTCGGCAGTTCGCTGGAGACGGCCGTCAACGAGGCGGACTATGCCTCCCTCGCCCGCTGCACCCAGTATGCGCATTTCACGCCCGAATTCATCGTCAAGGCGATGTGGGCCGGGCTGCAGCGTCTCGGCTGGCGCGGCGGCCGCGTGCTGGAACCGGGCATAGGCACGGGGCTGTTCCCCGCGCTGATGCCGCCGGCGTATCGCGCCACGAGCCATGTCACCGGCATCGAACTCGATCCGGTCACCACGCGCATCGTGCGGCTACTGCAGCCGAAAGCGCGAATCGTCAACGGCGACTTCGCCCGCACCGATCTCGGCGTCGTCTATGACCTCACGATCGGCAACCCGCCCTTCTCCGACCGGACGGTTCGGTCAGACCATCACTATCGACCGCTTGCGCTTCGTCTGCACGACTACTTTATCGCCCGCTCGATCGATCTCTTGAAGCCCGGCGGGCTGGCGGCCTTCGTGACGAGCAGCGGCACCATGGACAAGGGGGACGCGACGGCGCGTGCGCATATCGCCAAATCGGCCAACCTGATCGCCGCCATCCGATTGCCCGAGGGCAGCTTCCGTCGCGACGCCGGGACGGACACGGTCGTCGACATCCTCTTCTTCCGCAAGCGCAAGATCGCCGAAGCGCAGGACGACGTTTCGTGGCTCGACGTCGAGGAAGTCCGCCCGGCTACGGATGACGAAGGCGCCCTCCGCGTGAACCGCTGGTTCGCAGACAATCCCGGCATGGTTCTTGGCAGCCATGCGCTGACTTCCGGTCCGTTCGGCGAGACCTATACTTGCCGTCCCCGCGCCGGCGAGGATCTCGCCGGGTTGCTGAACGCCGCCATCAGCCGTCTGCCGGAAGACATCTATGACGGCGAGCCCACCGAGATCGATCTCGATCTTGAGGAGGAGCTGGCGGAAATTGTCGACCTGCGGCCCGGCAATGCCAATGTTCGCGAAGGCAGCTACTTTGTCGACAACAGGCAGGGCCTGATGCAGATCGTCGACGGCGAGCCCGTCGTGATCAAGGTCAGGAAGGGCCGCACCGGCGACGGTCTGACGGAAAAGCACGTCCGCACCATCCAGAAGCTGATCCCGATCCGCGACGCCGTGCGCGAGGTGCTGAAGGCCCAGGAGACCGGCCGGCCATGGCGCGACCTGCAGGTGCGACTGCGTATCGCCTGGTCGAGCTTCGTCAGGGATTTCGGGCCGATCAACCACACGACCGTCAGCATCACCGAGGATGCGGAATCCGGCGAGACCCGCGAGACGCATCGCCAGCCGAACCTCCAGCCCTTCAGGGACGATCCCGACTGCTGGCTGGTCGCCTCCATCGAGGACTACGATCTCGACACCGACACGGCCAAACCCGGTCCTATCTTCACTGAGCGCGTCATCGCGCCCCCTGCCCCGCCGGTGGTGACGAATGCCGGCGACGCGCTTGCCGTCGTGCTCAACGAGCGCGGCCGCGTCGACCTGGACCACATCGCTGAGCTCCTGCATTGTGACCGCGACAAGGTGGTCGACCAGCTCGGTGATACCGTGTTCCAGAACCCGGCCGATGGCGCGTGGCAGACCGCCGACGCCTATCTCTCCGGTCCGGTCCGCACCAAGCTTGCCTCCGCGGAAGCAGCGGCTGCGCTCGATCTGACCTTCGAGCGCAATGTCCGCGCGCTGCAAGCGGTTCAGCCTTCACCTCTGCGTCCATCGGATATCACCGCGCGTCTCGGCGCGCCATGGATCCCGGCCGCCGATGTCGTCGCCTTCGTCAAGGCGACGATGGACGCTGACATCAAGATCCATCATATGCCGGAACTCGGTTCCTGGACCGTCGAAGCACGCCAGCTCGCCTATCGCGCCGCCGGCACCTCCGAATGGGGCACCAGCCGCAGGCATGCCGGCGAGTTGCTCGCCGATGCGCTAAACAGCCGCGTGCCGCAGATCTTCGACACCATCAAGGAGGTCGGCGGCGAACGGCGGGTGCTGAACGTCGTCGATACCGAAGCCGCGCGCGAGAAGCTGCAGAAGATCAAGACGGAATTCGAGCGCTGGGTCTGGACCGATCCGGAGCGGACCGACAGGCTGGCCGGCGTCTATAACGAGCGCTTCAACAATCTCGCGCCGCGCAAGTTCGACGGCTCGCATCTCCAGCTGCCGGGCGCCTCCGCCGCGTTCCAGCTCTACGCGCACCAGAAGCGCGGCATCTGGCGCATCATCGCCGATGGCGCGACCTATCTCGCCCATGCCGTCGGCGCCGGCAAGACGATGACGATGGCGGCGGCCATCATGGAACAGCGCCGGCTCGGCCTGATCGCCAAGGCGATGCTGGTCGTGCCCGGCCATTGCCTCGCCCAGGCGGCGCGCGAGTTCCTCGCGCTTTATCCTTCCGCCCGCATTCTCGTCGCCGACGAGAGCAATTTCACCAAGGACAAGCGTGCGCGCTTCCTCAGCCGGGCAGCGACGGCGACCTGGGACGCGATCATCATCACCCATTCGGCCTTCAGGTTCATCGCTGTCCCCTCCGCCTTCGAGCAGAGCATGATCCAGGACGAGCTGCAGCTTTACGAGGATCTGCTGACCAGGGTTGAACCCGACGACCGCGTGTCGCGCAAGCGTCTCGAACGGCTGAAGGAGGGTCTGGAGGAGCGGCTGACAGCGCTCTCCACCCGCAAGGACGATCTGCTGACCATCTCGGAAATCGGCGTCGACCAGATTGTCGTCGACGAGGCGCAGGAATTCCGCAAGCTCAGCTTTGCGACCAATATGTCGACGCTGAAGGGCATCGATCCGAACGGCTCGCAGCGCGCCTGGGATCTCTACGTCAAGTCGCGTTATATCGAGACGAAGAACCCCGGCCGCGCGCTCGTGCTCGCCTCCGGCACGCCGATTACCAACACGCTCGGCGAGATGTTCTCCGTCCAGCGCCTGCTCGGCTACGACGCTCTCCATGAACGCGGCCTGCATGAGTTTGACGCCTGGGCGAGCACCTTCGGCGAGACGACCACCGAACTGGAGATCCAGCCTTCGGGCAAATACAAGCCGGTCAGCCGGTTCGCCTCCTTCGTGAACGTTCCGGAACTGATTTCGATGTTCCGCTCCTTTGCGGACGTGGTGATGCCCGCCGATCTCCGGGAATATGTCCGGGTTCCGGCCATTTCCACCGGCGGACGGCAGATTGTCACCGCCACGCCCACCGCGGCATTCAAGATGTACCAGCAGATCCTCGACAGCCGTATCAAGGCAATCGAAATGCGCGAAGGGCCGGCGCAGCCGGGCGACGACATCCTGCTCTCGGTCATCACCGATGGCCGCCATGCGGCGATCGACCTGCGCCTCGTCATGCCGGCCAACGACAACGAGCCCGACAACAAGCTCAATCTGCTTGTCGGGAATGCCTTCCGGATCTGGCAGGAAACGGCGGACCAGGTGTTCGTGCGCCCGGACGGCAAGCCTTACGACCTGCCCGGCGCCGCGCAGATGATCTTTTCCGACCTTGGTACAATCAACGTGGAAAAAACGCGGGGCTTTTCGGCCTATCGCTGGATCCGCGACGAGCTGGTTCGGCTCGGCGTGCCCGCCAGCGAAATCGCCTATATGCAGGACTATAAAAAGTCCGAGACGAAGCAGCGCCTGTTTGGGGATGTGCGCGCGGGCAGGGTGCGGTTCCTGATTGGCTCCTCCGAGACGATGGGCACCGGGGTCAACGCCCAGCTTCGGCTCAAGGCGCTTCACCATCTCGATGTGCCATGGCTGCCGTCGCAGATCGAGCAGCGCGAGGGCCGCATCGTCCGCCAAGGCAACCAGCACGATATCGTCGACATCTTCGCCTATGCGACGCAAGGCAGTCTCGACGCCAGCATGTGGCAGAACAACGAGCGCAAAGCCCGGTTTATTGCCGCCGCACTCTCCGGCGACACGTCGATCCGCCGGCTGGAAGATCTCGGTGAGGGCGCCGCCAATCAGTTCGCGATGGCCAAGGCGATTGCGTCAGGCGATGAGCGCCTGATGAAGAAGGCCGGGTTGGAGGCCGATATCGCCCGCCTCGAGCGCCTGCGTGCCGCCCATGACGACGATCTCTTCTCGGTCCGCCGGCGGCTGCGGGAAGCCGAACGCGATATCGAGATTGCGACGCGCCGGATCGACGAGATCGGCAAGGACATCGCGCGGCTGGTGCCGACCGCCGGCGAGGCATTCACGATGACCGTCCTCGGCGAACAGCAGGTTGAGCGCAAGGACGCCGGGCGCGCGGTGATGAAGGAAATCCTCACCCTCGTCCAGCTTCAGCACGCGGGCGAGGCGCAGCTCGGCTCAATCGGCGGCTTCGACGTCATCTACGAGGGCGAGCGTTTCGGCAAGGATGGCTATCACTACCGCACCGTCCTGCAGCGCACCGGCGCCGACTACGAGGTCGACCTGCCGGTCACCGTCACGCCGCTCGGGGCGATCTCCCGTCTCGAACATGCGCTCGATGACTTCGAGGGCGAGCGTTACCGCCAGCGCCAGCATCTCGAAGACGCGAACCGCCGGCTCGCCTCGTATCGCGCGCACGAAACGGGCACCTTCGCCTTCGCCGACGAACTCGCCGCGAAACGCCGGGAACTGGAGGAGGTCGAGGAGGCATTGGCCGCCGAAGCCCGTGCCACCGCCGAGCCGGTCGCGCAAGCGGCGTAACGCCGGCGACGATCATGACGGGAGCAACGCAGCCGCCGCATAGCTGCGTTGCACAATAAATGTTTTCCACTTGGTCAAGAAACGGGCATTATGCTCGCAGTTGATGCACATGGCGGTCTTTCTCCTCCCAGTGCCGCCGCGTCAGCTGTTCCCCTCTGGAGGTTTTGACCTTCACACTTCAATGGGCCGCGGATTCGCAGGCCCATTTTTTTGCTCATGTTTCGGCCGGTCACATGCGCGATGCTGCCAGCCGCGCGATCTCGACGGTCGCGTCGTATCCGATCCCGTTCGTGGTGATGGTGATGTTGTCCTTCCCCTTGAACAGGTAGACGGCATAGTAATCCGTCTCGTTCTGGCCGAGCTTCAGCCCCCAGGCGCTGTCGCCGACATCCGGCACTGCGACGATTTCCCCCGGCTTGGCCTGCGCCTTCTGGCCTTCGATCATCTGGTCGAAATACGCCCGTTCCTGGCCCGCCGGCACGCCTTGGCTTTCTCCTGCAAAATACATCACCTGTGCATAGGCGTCGGCCTTCCCGCCCTGCCAGGAGCAGAGATTGGCGCTGGTCTCGCGGATCGTCGCCGGTGCGCCGATGAACTGCTCCATCTCGGCCGCCGTCACCTTCCGGCAGGCGATCACGTCAGGGTCGACGCCCGTCGGCGGCTGTGCCGCGCCGTCTGCCGCCAAGGCAGGCGCTACCGTTGCCAGCGCCAATATCGTTCCGATGGTTGTTCGCACGCTCTCTCCTTCGGTTCAATTCGTCCGGCGACGATGCTCGCCGCCAATCCGGGCGAGAACATGGTCGATGGGGAGAGGACGGAAAAGGGGGAAAGGGAAGGAGAAAGAAGGGAAGGAACCCGATCGCAGATCGGTCCTCCCGGCGGCGCTTCGCTCAACCGCCGCCTGCGCATCCCGACAACTCGTCCTTCGCAGGGCCGTTGGCCCCGCTTGTCCTTCGCCGCAGGGACGCTCGCCAGCAGTTGCGCCGGTCCGGCCGCCCCGCGGTCCGGGAGGTGTCTTCGAGAAAAAGAAGACACGAGAAGGACCGGCAAGAGGGCCGCGTCCGTACCCCCGGAAAGGAATATCCCATGCAAATCATGAAGGTCGATCCGCGCGATCTGTTGGACAACCCCAATACGGCCCGCCGCACGAAGTCGTCGCCCCAGGCCGACGCTCTGATGACCGCAACCATCAAGGCGGTCGGCATCATCCAGCCGCCGATCGTCTTTACCGGACCGGACGGTGGAAACGGTCTCATGATCGAAAACGGCCACCGCCGCAGGGACGGGGCGATCGCCGCCGGTCTTGCCGAAATCGAGGTTCTGGTCAAGGAAGCGGCCAACGACAACGGCGCCATGAGCAGCATGGTCGAGAACTATGCACGCGAAGACCTGAACGCAGTCGACCAATGGCGTGGCATCGAGCGCCTGGTCGCGGAAGGTTGGAGCGAGGAAGCGATCGCCATGGCGCTGGCACTGCCTGTCCGCCAGGTCCGCAAGCTGCGGCTGCTCGCCAATGTCCTGCCCGCGATGCTCGACCAGATGACGCTCGGCGATATGCCGAACGAGCAGCAGCTGCGTTTCATTGCGGCGGCGAGCCTCGAAGAGCAGGGAGAGGTCTGGAAGGCCAACAAGCCGAGAAAGGGCGAGAGAGCACATTGGCCGTACATCGCCAGCGCGCTCAACAAGCGGCGCATGTTCGCGCGCGATGCCAGCTTCGGTGACGATCTCGCCGCGGCGTACGGCATCGAATGGGCCGAAGACCTGTTCGCGCCGGGCAACGAGGACAACCGCTACACCACCAACGTCGAGGCCTACCTTGGCGCCCAGCATGAATGGATGACGAGCAATCTGCCGAAGCGGGGCGCGATTGTCGAAGTCAACACCTACGGCGAGCCGGAACTTCCGAAGAAGGCGGAGAAGGTCTACACCAAGCCGCAGAAATCGGACCACACCGCCATGTATCTCGACCGCACCGGCAAGGTGCAGACCGTGCATTACCGGATGCCCGAGGAAAAGAAGAAGGCGAAAGCCAAGGCCAGCAAGGACGGCTCCGGCGCGGCCGCTGGCGCCGACGAGGTGATTGTTACCAAGCCGCGCCCCGACGTGACGCAGGATGGTTACAAGATCATCGGCGATTTCCGCACGGACGCGCTCCGCGAGGCGCTCGGCCGTGCTCCGATCGAGGACGACACGCTGATGGCGCTGCTTATTCTCGCCTTCGCCGGCGCCAATGTGAACGTCCAGTCGCCGTCCTCCAACGGAATGTACGGGACGAACCGCTTCAACCGGCATGCCGCGATGCTGCTCGATGAAAACGGCAAGCTCGACGTCGACGTGGACACCCTGCGTGTCGCCGCCCGTTCCGCGCTGATCGACACCCTGTCTTGCCGTAGGGGCCACACCAGTAGCGGTGTCGTCGCGCGCATCGCCGGCGATGCGATCGGTGCTGACGGCTTTATCGCGAACATGGCGACGGAAGCATTCGTGGAATGCTTGTCGCGCCCGGCGTTGGAATCATCCTGCGCCGCAGCGTCGGTCCTTCCGGGCAAGCGTGTCCGCGAAACGCGCGCCGCGCTTGTCGAGCATTACAAGGAGGGGGTGTTCGTCCATCCTGCAGCCCGCTTTGCACCGGAACTGGGCGAGCTTTCCTACCTCCTCAAGGCTCGCGATGTAGCCATGGGTGAAGGCGAGCCCCGAGATGAGGACGAATCCGAAGGCGACGGAGACGGCGGTTCCACCGCTGAAGCCGCCCCGGCGGTGATCAATGCCGACGGTGCGCAGGCGGATGGCGACTCCCCGGCGGAGGAGACCGTCATCGAGGAAGAAACCGCCTACTCGATCGCCGCCGAATAGGCCGCCGCACTTCCCTTTCCCGCTCGACACCTTCGCTGCCGGCATCACCGGTGGCGGAGGTGTGTCCGGCACCCTCGATCCTGCAGGAGAACGCTATGAATGCGGACCTGATCATCTCGCTCGCGCCCATCGGTTCCGTCGTCGAATGGTCCGATGGAAACCCCCGTCCCCCGGAACACCATGTGGCGACGCTCTATCACTGGAAGCGCAACAACGGCGCCGGCCTTCTCGTTCGCAAGTTCGGCGAGACGGGCCAGGACTGCCCCGGCGCTGCGCCGTTCTTTATGCTCCGCTGCGAAAACGACCTTCGTACGTTTTCCACCGGCCTTGCCTATCGTTTCCGAATTGCCTCGCGCCCGAAGATCGGATCGGTGCGGATCTTCGAGCGGAACGATCCCGCTGCACTGATGCTTCATCTCGCCGATGACCGGGCTGCTGCCGGCTCCTGGCTCGCTGACAACACTGCGTTTTCCGATGCCTTCACGGTCGAAGTCACGGCCGACGAGCTGGCGGCCGACCATGTAGAGGGGAGAACAGCAGCATGAACGCGTCCGATCTTCCCGACGATGCTACCTCGACCCTTGAGCATACACGGGTCGAGTTTGGCTCCAGCAGCGAAGGCTTTCCGGTCGCCCGGTTGGGCGATCTCTTGCTCGCTATGCTGCCACGCGCCGCCGGTGGCGGTTTCCTCGCCAGCGCTTGGCGCCTGGCACAGCCGCTGTCGACGTTGCGGCGCGAGCACTTCTATGGACATGATGGCGAACTTGCCGATGAGGCCGCTTTCCGGTCGCGTGTTTTTGAAACCGTGCAGCACCAGCGCGAATTGTCGAGGCTTCAGCGTCTCCAGACCCGGATGGTCTGCAGCACGCCATGGGGGCCATCGCAGCTTGCGACGATCTATGCCGAGGGCATCGTCGCACACATGACCGCCGGCCATGGCGGCTTTCGCCTCTCCGCCGAGCGAAACAAGCGGATCGTCCGGTCCCTCCGGATCGCTTCGGGTTGGTATGAGGAGGATGAAGCCTGGGCGATTGTCGCCTTCAGCTTCCCCGACCTGTTCACCACCTACGAGCGAAAGCTTGCGGAGCGCACGATCAAGGACAAATGGCCGGACGAATGGGAGGCGATCTTCGGACGTCCGCTTCAGCCGGGAGAATCGAGCGGCAAGGACCGCCGCGCCTTCGAGCGCCGTCATGCCGGCGACTGGATCGTTGCGTCGGCAATCACCTCCGGCCATCGCCCCGGCATGATCGAGGTGGTCGCCGTCCTCGGCGGTCGACGTGGCGCCAATGACATGGAGCGGCGGTTTCTGGTGCCGAAGGCAGAATACGAAGGACGCGGACCCTTCGGCTTCGTCATCGATGAAGGGTGTCATGCCGCCTATGATGGCCCGTCGTCCTTCGTCGGATGGGAGCGGAGGAAAGCGTCATGAACTCGCACTCCGATACCCGCGCGCTTCTCTTGCGTATGGAAGCGGCACGGCGTGAGACACGCCGTCATCTCGATCTCGTCCAACGGCAGATCGAGGGTCGCGCCGAACGCATGACGATCACCGAGAAAGCCAAGGCGCAGAACCGTACCCACAAGCGGTTCGGGCCTCGATGGACGCGCTCCGACGAAGCACTCTATCGATCCCATGTCGATCGTCTCTTCTTTGAAAGACACTCGGAAATCGATGCGCTGTCTCGAAAGCTCGCCCGCCAGGACCGGGCACTCGCGGCACTGCGCGAGAGACCCGGCGCGCGGACATCGCCATGATCTTCTCATGCGACCGCTGCGGCGAAACCTGGCCGGACCATCCCGTCACCCGCGTCCCCTGCCCTACCTGCAGGGTGGGCGTCGGGAGATGGTGCCTCCGGCCGTCCGGCCATCGCGCCGCCGAGCTGCATGTCGATCGTGAGCATGCCGCACTCGCCGCCGGTGTTCTTCGAAAATGCCCTGGTCCGGTCGGCGCTCCAGCGCCGCCGAAGGGCGGGCAGTTTATCCTCGACATTTAGGTGCCGCCCCCGGGCCGGCGTCCATCCCCATCATTATTGCGCGTTTCCATGGAGGAGACCATGAAGACCTATACGATCGAAACGACATACCGCGTGCCGAACTACCGCCAGAGGACGCACTCTGCCGATACCGTGGAGGACGCCTGCCGTCTCGCCATTGCCGACGAGGACTGGACCGGCGCGCTTCCCGATCTCGAGACTGCCGGCGAAACCTATGTCACCGGGGCATGGGAAGGCGCGGATGCGGCCTATTCCGGGCCAGTGGTCGAGGTTCCCGAAGCGTTCGGTGAAACGGTCTATCGCAAGGCGGAGCTGTTCGAGGATCTCGTCGCACTGCTGCGGGAGCCGGCGCAGCCGATGGGCATCTCGGAGCACGCGTTTAGGACCTGGCTACCGCGCGCCATGGCGGTCCTGGCAAAGGCCGATGCGATCGGTAGGGATGCTGCAAGCGCGCCTTGAGGGTTCCTTCGAACTTGTCGGCGGTCTTTAAGGACGAGGCGGTCGAGCGCGGCCACGCACAGCCAATGCTCGACGACATCATGTCGGCCCCGCATTGCGATCCGGACTGATCGCCAGCGGCATCTGGTTCGGCCGGACCGGGTTGGACCATGCGTCGCTGATCGGCGCGGGAGCCGGTGGGTTGAGAACGTCCGTGGCCATCGATTTCCTTTCGGTTCGGGCGATGACCCAACCCCTTGCCGGAGCACCCTTCGGTCCAGCACGGTCGTAATCCGGCGGCCGGTCGTTTCAAGGCCGCTGCGCGCCGCGTTGCGGCCGGTTCACCCTCCCTTCGCAAGGCGAGCCCGCGTCCCGCGCAGGGGCTGTGCCCCCGCTTGTCCGCAAGCCCGCCTTTCTCGCTCAGGCGCCCCGGACCTGTGAAAGCGCCCGTCTGACCGCCGGCTTTTCTCGACCGCACCGAAGGGCGCTCCGGCAAGGGGCCGGCGCAAGCCTTCGGAGAAAACCGAGAAGGAAATCGAAAATGGCCAAGTCAGCAACCTCCCGCCCGTCCGCCCGCGTCGTCCAGCTCCGCAAAGGTGCAACCCTCGAAATGGTCCGGCTCACCTGCCCGGATGCCCCCCAGGCGATGCGGATCGCTGAAAGCTTCGGGACCGCCGTCGTCGACGGCGACGGCGTGCGCGACGCGCACGAGCGCCTCATCCTCGAAACCGTCGACGCGCTTTCTGAGGGCCTCGCAGAGCGCGCGATGCAGATCCACCTGCAGCGCATCGTCGGAGCCTTCGTCGGATCCGCCCATGGCGCCGGCCAGTTCTACTCGCGCGCCGTGACGGAAGCCCGCGACGCGACGGCCAAGGCCGCCAGCGACGCCCGCGACGACGACCGGGACGGCATTGTCGGATACGACAGTTCCGCCCAGCGCAAGCGGGAATTCGCCGCAGACATGGGTATCCAGGCATTCTCGCTCCGCATGGCCGCCGAAGGCGCGGTTGCGGCCTACGAGCACGCCGTCGGGGAAAGCTGGAAGCCGTTCGATCGTCCGGTCGACAATCCCGGCCAGACGCTCGACCGCAAGGCGGCTGAGGCGCAGATGGACGCGCTCGGTTGAGCGATCAGGCGGGGCTTCGGCCCCGCCATTTTCCTTCATTCGCCCATTGACCGCCGCAGTCTTGGATGAGGCGGTGATATGGTGATATGACGGGCTCGCCCCTACACGCAGGGCGATAGGCCCGCTAAAGGCGTGTTTCGAGGCGATATTTTTTTAGGAGGCCGAAATGGGTGTACGAAGTGTCGTTGGACAAGGTTTGTGGGCATTCGGCCTCAGCGTCGTAGTGTTGGTGTTACTCTACGCGCCCTCGGCGGTTATCGACCTCCTGCGCGACCAGCCAGTTGGAACGACCATCGCGAATGATCTCCGGAATCCCGCAATCACCGGGACCGTTGCTATGACATTCTCCGCATACGCCTTGGTCATTCTCGTGGGGAGGCTCATCTATAACGTCCGGACCCGAGGGAAGCGCGACAGCTGACCTTTCAAATCACGCGCAATCGGCAAACCGCCAGCGTCGGCCGCTCTTTGCGGCCGCCTTCTTTTGGCTTGGGCGATGACGCCGCCGCAGTTCTTCAATACCTCGTCGCCGAGGCTTGGATGTCCCGCGATTGCCGGTCGAATACCCCGGTCAGCGGTTTCTCGCTATCGTGGCTTTCTGGACTTCGGAGTCAGCGGAAAGCCAGCCGGATCGTCCGCCCATGGATCGAAAATAGCCGCGCCTGAATGGCGTGTGTCTTTCACGTTGCGCGTGACGAGATAGAGCTCATTCTCGATTGCGGTCGCCGCCAACAGCGTATCGATCACGGGTGGCGGATGCCCGGTGTCTTTCTTGACCTCTCCCGATATGCGTCCCCAGAGCCGCACGGCCTCGTCGCGCAGGGAAAGCACGCGATCGCCAAAACGATCCGCAAGAGCATCCCTCGATGCGATATAGCGCGAACGATCGGGATGGTCGTTTGGCAGGTTATAGATTCCCTTGTCGTATTCGGCGAGTGTCAGGATGCTGAGATGGAACGTCTCTTCGTCCTGGCCTGCTGCCCATGCTTTGACGGAGGGTGCGCCCTGCGGATTGATCAGCGCGGCCACAACATTGGTATCGAGCAGCCAGCCCCTCAAAGCTCTACATCCCGGCCATGGTCGGCCTCGCGTTCGAGGTCCAGGCCGCTGAGATGCAAAGCCTCCATGAAGTTGACGAACGGCACGCGAGGCGCGGCAGGTGTCAGGCGTTCGAACTCCTCGACGCTCATGATGACGACCGCATCATGTCCCCGAACGGTCACGCGTTGCGGACCGTCCTCACGCGCATGCCGGACGACCTCGCTGAAGCGCGCTTTCGCGTCCTCGAGCTTCCACCGCCCGCTCATAGCCGGGTTCACCGGCCTGTTGGTTCCAGATAGCTGTGTTTGCTTGCCCATTCGCTTCACCTAGTCAGATAGTCAGATATATAGCAGGTTCGTTGTTCCGGCGCCAGATCGGAACATGAAAGGAAAAGGTGGAAAGGCGAGTGCCACGCGACCCGTCCGCCTTTGGTCCTGCCGGAACCGGGATTCAGCGCAAGGGCGTCGCCCTCCTCCACTTCGTTCCGGCGCTTCGCGTGCGCCGTCCCCCTATGGTTCCGGCTTCCGGACCGCCGTGACGGGGTCGCGATAGGCGCGACCTCTGGAACGGAGGTAAGGAAAATGAGGAAGAAGACCGAAGCGCAGCGCGTGGACATCTACACGCGCATCACCGACAGGATCGTCGAGGATCTCTCGAATGGTGTCCGCCCATGGGTCCAGCCGTGGCGCGCGTCCAACATGGAAGGCCGGATCACCCGACCTTTGCGGCACAACGGCCTTCCCTATAGCGGGATGAACGTCCTGCTCTTGTGGTCGGAGGGCCTGGCGCGCGGGTTCTCCTCGCCGATGTGGATGACGTTCAAGCAGGCATTGGAGCTTGGCGCAGCCGTGCGCAAGGGCGAGTCCGGCGCGACCGTGGTCTTCGCCAGCCGTTTCAGCAAGTCCGAGTCCGACGGACATGGCGGAGAGATCGAGCGCGAGATCCCTTTCCTGAAGGCATATACCGTCTTCAACGTCGCGCAGATCGACGGCTTGCCGGAACGGTACTATGAAGCCGCATCGCCTGTTACCGATACCGGCGAGCGGATCGAGCATGCCGATCGGTTCTTCCGCAACACCGGCGCGCATATCCGCCACGGCGGCGACCGGGCCTTCTTCAGCCCTGCGACCGACCACATACAGATGCCATTCGTCGAGAGCTTCAGGGACGCGGCCTCCTACGTGGCAACGCTCAGCCATGAGGCAACGCACTGGACGGCGCCGGCGCATCGCGTCGGCCGCGATCTCAGACGCTACAGCAAGGATCGCAGCGAGCGCGCCCGCGAAGAGTTGATCGCCGAGCTTGGCAGTTGTTTCTTGTGCGCGGATCTCGGCATCGTGCCCGAACTGGAGCCGCGCCCGGATCACGCCTCCTACCTTCAGTCGTGGCTGAAGGTGCTCTCCGACGACAAGCGGGCGATCTTCGCTGCCGCCGCGCACGCGCAGCGCGCCGTCGCCTACCTTCACAGCCTGCAGCCGGCCGCAACCGAGGAACGGGAGGCTGCGTGATGAGCGTCCGTCCTCCCTCGTGCCTGGCGCCCCTTCTGAAGGGGCGCTTGCTTGCGGTCTGCCTCGGTTGCGGTGTCGACTCCACCGCCATGCTGGTCGCACTTCGCCTTGCCGGGTTGCGACCTGATATCATCACCTTCGCGGACACCGGCGCCGAAAAGCCCGAAACGATGGCGCATCTCGACCGCATGAACACGGTCCTGGAAGATTGGCGCTGGGATCCGATTGTCATATGCCGAAAGGTGCCGCTCGCCTCGACTGGCTATGCCGATCTCTACGGCAACTGCATTTCCAACGAGACCCTCCCTTCGCTTGCGTTCGGGCTGAAATCTTGCTCGGTCAAGTGGAAGAGCGGCCAATCCCTTCATCCCGTTCGCTGCTTGGCGATCTCAATTCGGAGCGCGGGAACGGGGGCAGTCGGTCCCGCCTCCCCTTCGGGCCGCTATGCTGAGGCTCCTGCGGCTGCCCTTCATCCGCTCCCGCGCGTCGAGAATTCCCGAAATCCCGCCCGTTCGGGCGGCGCTATGCTGATTTCTCCGATACTCTGCTTTCTTGTTGCTCGCGCCTTACTCGCTGCGCGTCGCTCCGGCGCGGCTGTGCCGGAGCCTGGCGGCATGATCGTCGCCCGCAGCTCGTAGAGCTGCGGGTTGGGATCACCGCTTGTTTCGGGCGGCCGCGAGGGGGCGGGACGTCAGTCGCGTCCATGAGCGGCAGGCGCCACAAGCCGTTCGTCGCATTAGCGCACCGGAAGGAGCTGCGGGATGGCCTCGCCTTGTGGCGAGCAGGACGTTACCAGGCCTGCAACGAGCGGCCCGACGAAGGACGCAGCCATCACGCCTTTCGACCAGCCAGGACGCGGATCGGTCGATGGGCGATGAACACCGCACCGCCGGAGTTGCGGGAGATCGTCAAGGCCCGCCATCCCCAGCAACGAGCCGCCACCGGCGACGACACGGCCGCCGACATGGTCCGGGGCAGGAGCGTGGGATGCGAGCGGAGAAGCGCTCGATCGGGGCGAGCCCGGACAAGGAAGGGCCGAGCGCGCGGCGCGGCCGGTGATAGCATTGGCAATGGCACGAGGTGAAATGTTGCGATCACGGCCCGCCATCCCCGAAACCCATCCGGTTTGATCAAACACGGGCGCGGCCACCACGTCCTCGATGTGGCATGTCTGATCGGAGAGCGGCTGCGCCTCGATCGTCCTCCCGCAACGCCCGTCCGCAACTTTCTTCCCCTGACGGCTGCGCCGCCATTCCGCGCGGATCAAGAAAGCCGCTCCCAGCCGTCCTCCACGCTGTTCCGGCCCGAAGGTGCGGTCCGATCGTCCCCGATCCTTTCGACAGCCATCGAGGTCGCGATGGTCGCGACCCGAACAAACCGGAAGGATTTCGAAAATGGCTATCATCGGCAACTTCACCACCACCGCCAACGCAATCACCGGCCAGGTCCGCACCCTGACGGTTTCCATGAAGGCCCGCCTCGTCCCGATCGAGCGCAGCTCGCAGAACGCCCCTGACTTCCGGATCATGTCCGGCATGGCCGAAGTCGGCGCCGGCTGGAAGGCGGTCTCGGAAGACGGCGAGCCCTACGTCTCGGTCAAGCTCGACGATCCGAGCTTCAACGCCCCGATCAACGCGGCCCTGTGGCCGGCCGAAAAGGACGGCGACTACGACCTGGTCTGGAGCCGCCCGAAGCGCGAAGCCTGATACCGGAACTGCCCCGCCGCAAGGCGGGGCTTTTCCCTTGCATGATGAAGCCGGAAGCAGGCATCGAGCCCGCTTCCGGCTTTTCAGGTGCAGGGCGGGGAAAGATGGGGGGTGGTCGAGGGATGCCCGTAGGCTGGCCTTCGCGGCAATGGTCGCGTTTCCAACGCGGCCCATTTTCAAATCCTATGATGGCACGCGGGTCCGGGGAGGCTTCGGCCGGTAGCCGCGCGCGCGCCTCACACGAAGCAGGTCCAGGAACAGACGCACCGCTTCTTCTTCCCGCTCGAATTGGTGGACCTTCGCCTGACCCATCGCCCCGATGCGTCCCCATCGTCGTGTCAGGCACGCCGTTCCAAATAGCGTAGGCTCGATGGACATCGCATAGTAGCGAGCCATGTTCTTCGACGGTTCGGTGCGCTCGACATAAAGTTGGTAGGGCTGGGTGATCATGTTGGAATCGTCGCCGATCGGGGTGATGCTGTCCAACGACAGTTCTGAATCGGTTGGCAGCCAATGATTCATCTCCTTGATGGGACAGGAGATGCGAGAAATTGTCCGGGCGAGCCGCCTGCGGCGACCGCGTGCTATTCGCTTCGCTCACGGAGCCTGCCAGCAGTCTCCGCCCATGCGGGTGACGCCCACATCTCGCGGGATGTAGCCGGCCGGCCCGCTCCATCACGAAGGGATAGGGCCGGGAAGAAAACCCTGGATGGATCCTGACAGCGCCCGACCGGCCGGTAAAGCGGCCCGTGACGGCGCCCCATCTTCCGCGCCGGTCCGCGCGCGGACCCGAGAAGATGTGTCCCCACCCGCGCCAGCCGCTTGACAGTCCGGCCCGCCGGCGGGCTCGGGCTGATGCCCTCCCCCTCTGTCCGGGAAATCGCAGGGGTCATTCCGAAGAGAAAGGAAGGCTTCGCCACCAAGGATCCGAAGGGGAAATCCCTCTCGGCGTCGCCGGCACATGCAGCCGACAATCAGGAAAGGATGAAGACCATGGACAGTCCAGCCACCGACCCGCTTGGCACAGCGCTCGTGAAAGAAGGGCTCGCACCCAGCAGCGCCGTTCTCGATTTGAACGGCTCGCTTTCCGTTCCCCATCAATTCGATCTTCCCCCGCCTTGGAACCTGCCGTCACGCATGTTCCGCTTTCCGATCGAAATCTGTGCCGCTGGCGGCGACCAGCCGCGCAAGATCGGGCTGCGCCATCCTCTTCTCGCCGACCATCCCTATGTGCGGCATGTCGAGGCTCTCCTGGGGCTAAGGATCGATCCGGACGGCGCGCCGAACCGGCATGGCTACTCGACCGGGCCGACTGCGCGCTGGTGGCATGCCGTCGATCTGATCACCGCCGGAAAATGGCGCGAACTGTTGCAGACGCAGGAATTCACCGAACCGGTCTGCATCGTGCAGGCCGTGGCCTTTGGCTGCCGCTGTTCGCATCACGCGGACAAGGCGGCATCGGGATACCTTTCAATCGCCGAGGCTCGAACGATCCTGCGTGCTGTCGGCGCGAACGAGCCCGACGAGCGCGGCGCGGTCATTCGCTCGTTCTCGACACCGTCCGCCTGCAAGCAGGAAAAGGGCAGCGTGCATTGGCCGATCAATACCGGTCGGCTGAGTTCCGAGGATGTGGCGTGGGGGATGATCTTCGGGATCGAGGATGGCTGGTTTCGTTATGACCGGTCCGGCTTCCTGCACTGGTCGGAAACGGGGCGTGAGCGCTATGCGGCTGGAGACAGCGCCACATATGTGCAGGCAAGCGGCCAGGCCGCTTTTGCCTTCTAGGCAGCGCCTCGGGCGCCTCGCCGATCAGACCGGAAACCTAACGTGTTTGAAACGGCGGTGCTACCGCCGGCTCGCAAGCGAAAGGGATGAACCGAATGAGCAAACAGCATGTGACCATCATCCAGAAGTCCGGCCTCGAGCGCCAGATTACGATCGAGGTCGACGCCGACGATCGCGAGAGTGCCATCGAAGCGCTTCAATGCGGTGACATCGACGTTCCCGCCGCCGACGATCCAAACTGGACCACGACCTGGACCCTTCAATCGGAGGACTACGAATGAGCCGCTACACGATCACGCTCCTCAAAGGCGAAAGAACGGATGGCGAAGCCGTCATCGGCTACGACCCGCCGCTTCGTACCTTTTTCCTCCAGGGTTTCGAGAGCGACGACGATTTCGGGACACCGGAAATCTGGCTCGGAACCCTTCTGGAGGAGTTTCCCACCCTGGAAGGCATCATCGAGTCTGCCAAAGTTCACGGCTATGAGGTTCGTGGCCTCGACCATGCTGACATGATCGCCATGCTGGGACAGGCGGGCCAGAGATGCGAACCATCCATCGCCGAAAGGCTCGGCTTCATTCTCTAGGCAGGCCCTCTCCTCCTCTCCCCTGCCCTCCCCTCTTGGGGAAAGCCGGAGACGGCATCGAGCCGTGTCCGGCTTTTGGGGTGCCATACGGAGAGGAATTGTCTGCTCAGTCCGTCCGAGGGTGCCATGCTGGCGGTCAGGCATCAAGGACGCGCGGTTCCCCCAAATTTCAGTCCCGCCCCTGCGGGCCGCACCAGAAATTCGGCTCCCCCACGCGCCGCCGCTGGCGGTCGCGTTCCGCGATCCTTGACCCCTGCCCGCCCCCATGACCCCCGGCGTCGTCTTTCACAAACGTCAAGGAGACGACGATGACCTACGAACTCGTAACCACGATTGAGGAACTGCGCCGCGAGCTGAGCCATTGCGATCCGGCCGAACGCGCCCAGATCCAGGCGGAGCTGGAACAGGCACAGGCCGAGCTTGCGGTTCTCGTTGCCGAACAGGAAGGCCGCGTCGGCAGCGAGCCTCCCTTCTAGGGAGGCTTTCACCATGCTCGCAACGGTCTGTTTACAGTAATGCTGTAAATGCTGTATATTACAGCAAATACAACAATTACAGGAGAGCGCCATGCTGCGTTCGGGTGGTTCCTATACGACGAGCGATCTTTCCCGGAAGTCCGGTGACATCATCGCCGAAGCCTTGCGCCGGCCGGTGACGATCACCCAGCGCAGCAAGCCGCGCCTGGTCCTCCTCAACATCAACGACTACGAGCGGCTGATGCGCCAGTCGGATGCGCGATCCGCCGGCACTATCGGGTCGATGTCAGATAGCCTTTTCTCAGATTTCGAGAACGCCGTCGACGCCTATGCGGCCGAGGACGAGAGCGGTAAGCCATGAGCTATGACGATATCCAGACTGCCTCCGTCATTCGCTATCCCTACCTCTGGGCGAGGGAAGCGCACAAGGGAGAGACCGAAGGCCGGAAAGAGCGGCCGGTCGCCGTTGGCGTTCGCCTTCCCCGGCCCGACGGCGATCTCATCCTCTTCTTTCCGATCAGCACCAAGCAGCCGGAACCCGCGCGCTTCTCGGCGGAGATTCCCGCCATCGAGAAACGCCGCGCTGGCCTCGACACCGATCTGAAGCTCTGGATCATCCTCGATGAGTTCAATACCGATCGTGTCGGCCGCTCCTTCTACCTGGAGCCCGACCCGCCGATCGGCCGTTTTAGCAAGGCATTCTTCCTGCCGCTGCTGCGCGCCTTTGTCGCCCGGCGGAAGGAGTTCACCGAGGTCAGTCGCTTTCGCTGACGTCCGTTGACGTTTGTGTCGCTTCGGTGCTCGCGCAGCCTAAGCTGTTTTCCGAGGCAATCGATCAATCGCACCAGCTCCGCCGCGACCCTACCCAACGGCGGGCCAAACCCTCCCCGACCAGCACCTCGCCGATAGAGCGGCCGTCTCGCGTCACCATGCGCAGCTTGCGACCGTACTGGTCTTCGTCACGCCATCCCGCGACCATCGAAAATGGTCCTGCGTTCAGAAGCTCCTGGAGCCGGCGCTTGGCCGCCTCCCCTTTCAGACGCTCAGCCTCGCATTGCGGCGGGCTCAGCTCCGGTGTGTCGATGTCCGAGACGGGGAACTTCTCGCCCGAAAGCCAGAATGTGTCGCCATCGACGATGCAGGTCGTCCGGAGGCTCCCGGTGCAATAAGGAAATGCCGCGGTGAGCGTATCCACCTTGGGCGCAGCGACGGCGAGCAGAAGTCTGTCCCCTATATGATATCGCTCCGCGGCATAGCTACCGACCGCGATGATGGCGACAATAACCGAGCCCCATTGCATCCGGAGCCTGCGCCCTCTCCTTCGCTTCGGCCAGTTGCCGCGGGGTGGTAAACCGCCAGCCTCTTTGCCACTGGCTGGTCTCCGATTTCTGGCGTTGCCGTTAAAGCGGACGATCTTCGTCAATTGTCTGCAGCCTCGATTGTTCTTCCTCAGACAGGATTGGCTGGCATGGGTTACGAACTGCTTCCACAATTTCCGGATCGTCATCGCTTGGAAAAGGGAAGGGTTGGGCTCGACCCCTTTCGGGGCACGGCTCTACTCGCTGCGCTCACCGAACCCGCCTTGCGGTTTCGGCCCATGCGGGTGACGAACCTCTCGCGATGCGGCCCGTGCAGCGGATTGCCGTCGTGGTCGCGCGGGCGGGAAGGGCAAGGGCCGGCTGATCGCCGGAAACGGACACGGCACCTTGCGCCGTGGGGTACATCACTCAGCCGGCCAATTGTCCGGGCCGCGCGCATCGCCTCAAGGACTGGCGGTCCCCCCAATTTTCAGCCATCACCCAAAAGGGCGCTGGCAGAAAATCGGCTCCCCCGCCGCAAGCCGCGTTTCGCGGTCCTTGACCCGACGCACGACTTGCCCGGGCCAATCTCCGTCATCGTAACGATAGGAGATTAAACATGACGATCGAAGACATCATCCAGGGCCACCTCGACCGCATCGCAACGCTGAACGGCTTCCTGCGGCTTGCTTATCTTGGCCGCCGTTCGAAGGAAAGCGCCGTGGCGCGCAAGGTCCGCCGCACCTGATTGGCGAGATCGAGGTGATGATCAATGAGGAGCGGGAGCAACTCGACGTCGCCCGAGCCTATTTGTTGCGCACGACGGAGAGCCAGCGGGCGCATGACGACAGCGTCGTCGGCCCTCTGGAGAGCGACGACGAAGCCTTCGCGGTTTTTTTCGTGAGAAGGACATTGCTCGACATCCCGCCGCTGTTCACGAAACCGGGTCGGGCATTTAATGTGATGAAGAATCGCTGGTATGACGTCGAGGAAGGCTATCCGAAGCGGGTCGCGGTGACTGCCGAAGAACTCGGCGACCTTGCCGCGCTGATCGCCCGCGTGGGGGAAACGTTCTACATCAACTTTATTGTCGAACGCTTCTTCTGGAGTGAGGATGCGCTTGTGGCATGGACTGCCGGACAGGAGGAACGCGACGGGCGGTGGGAATGACGGCCACCGCATTCCTTGGGAGGCGGCCGCGGCCGTCTCCCTTTAATGAACGCGTTTATCGGCGAATTTGCCCCTTAACCTTTCGCGCGAGCAAAGTTCGCGGGCGGGAAGGGAGCCGGGGGCGGTGGTTGCCCTTCAACTGAATCTCTTCTGGGGTAGAAGTGGGAGAACATCCGACCGGATCGACCGGCCGTATGTTCTTTGAAAGAGGGCCTTGCCCCCTCTCATGCTCTCCCCATGAAGGGGCAGGGCGAAGCCCCGCCCCCTCAAGCACCCCCACCCATGGAGGGGGTGGTCCACCCCCTCCAAACCTCCCCGGCCCACACGGTCGCGGCCCCTGGTCGGGGTCGCGGGTGCCTCTCTACTGACCTTCCAATTTTGCACCAGACACTCCGGCGTCAAGGACGAGCGGTTCCCCCAATTTTCTGCTGACGCCCTGTGGGCGCCATCAGAAAATCGGCTCCCCCACTCGCCGCCGCTGGCGGCCGCTAAAGCGGTCCCTGACCCCCTCGCGTCAACGGTGCGGACACCTTTTCGTCAGTATCGAAAAGGAGACTTCTTATGTCTGATTTCAACCACCTCAAACTCTCTGCCAGCTTCTCCGGCTTCCGCATCATGGTCCTGGCAAACCGCCTGGCTTGCGAAGACGACTTCAGCCGCGCCGTGCATGACAAGCTCGTGGAAAAGCTTAATGGCTTTATCGCCTCGTCGCACCGCGCCCTCGCCGCCGAGCGCGAGATCGCGCTGAACCCCGATGCCGACGTTCAGGATCTCGGTGAGATAATCTGGGTGGTGGAGCGGCAACTGGCCCAAGATAGCGACGATCTGGATGGGATCGATCTTATTGCCAACGACATCTCGGTCGATTGGGCGACGAAGGAATGGTTCGATCATCGCACCGGGCAGTGGCACTTCATCGCGGACGGCGAGCCGCCGCGGATCGAGATTGGCAACGCCCGCTTGAACGGCCTTTGCGCCATCATCGACATGATCCGCGTCGAAACGGGTGTTCGGTTCAACACCTACGCCAATGAACCGGAGCCGGCGGAGGAGGCAAGTCTCGGTCGCGACGTCAAGGACGATGGGTGGTTCTACCCGATGTAACGAGCTGGCATGAGGACGAGGGGCGACTTCGGTTGCCTCTCGTCCTCATGCAAGCAAGGGAGCCACGTCAGCCGGTTCGACCGGCCGCCGTGGCTCATGAAAGGGGCAAGCCCCTCTCAAACTCACCCATGAAGGGGCAGGGCAGAGCCCCGCCCCTTCATGGGTGAGTT